>Ga0209489_100459_pt1 | contig 75932 bp, 54 predicted proteins | sample SiratrowhiteBW_FD_187527 | JGI IMG/M metagenome (GOLD analysis project Ga0209489, IMG submission 187527) | Root nodule microbial communities of legume samples collected from California, USA - Siratro white BW (SPAdes) (version 2) | ecosystem: Host-associated > Plants > Roots > Nodule | place...
AAACATTAAATACTCAAATTATGTCTAAATATATAATAATATTTAAAATTAATAAATATTTTAAAGTAATATTATTTCTGTATTTTCTAAAACATGAGTACAAATATAATATATACAACTAATTAAACATATAAAGCAAAAAACATAATATAATATAAAACTAACTAACATATGAAGCAAAAAATTTATAACTGTAATCGATTATCAAAGTAGGATAATCGATTATAGTTATAAAATATAACTACATACAGAATACACCATACACTACCACGCTTACCTTGCTGCTCTCTGCTTCCGGTATCACTGTCACCCTTCCGGCACCACCACCAACGCACCAGAACAGCCCTTCCTGCACCAGCAGAAGCACCACAAACAGTGCTTCTTACACCACCAGCACCTCTTCGTCCACACCAAAACAAGCACAACTTCCTGCACCAGCACCCACTGGTTCCAGCAGCAAGGAGGCTTCCAACACCAATACCCAGTGCTTTCGACTATGAAGAAAGCCACTTATAATTTTCACTCCACTAGATGCAATGCAGAGACAATTTATAAGCAAAGATTCAAATTCAAATTCATTTGAAATTTTCAAAGCTGACATCCGTGGGAATCTTTGCTTTCGTGGGAATCTCTGTAAGCTAGCTTCTTTAAACTCTATCACGTTATCAGTTTTTTTTGCATGTGAAACCACAGTGAAGGAGTGAGTGAACGAGGAGGGCAGGAAAGTAAATGAATAAAAATGACGTGACTTTCTCTTCAAATCTCTTCGTTTCTGCGAGACGGTATTCACCTTTGCCCCCGCATTTCTTCGCTCCCATTTCTCCATTTCTCTTCAAATTAGCAGAAGCAAACAGATATACATCCTGCATATCCTTCTTTTGCTATAGTCGAACTGCTACAATCGAACTGTGGATGCAAACATAGTGTAAAAGATAAAAAGATGAACACTAAACAAATACAAAATAATAAAATAAATCTTTTAACGTACTCTCCTATCATATAACCATATAAGTGACAACTTACCTTTCTTTACTTTTTAATAATAAGTAATGATCCATACTAAAACAAAATCAAATCAATTATAACATTGACGTAAATATTGTAAATACATCTCAAAAGAAAAAAGATAAAATTTTTATTCATAAAATTGTGTTTATTCAATATCACAAGGATTAAAATAAAAACAGGAAAAATATAGCTGAAGCTTGTAGAATGCATTTCAAGTTCTTAATGGGAGGAGCTAAAGTTAAGAGAAATACTAATAAGCATAATTTTAAAGATATGTTAGGTTCACTGTAGTTTTATTTTTCAAACAGGATCTTGTCATAACGGAACTGCTTCCGATTCCAATAGCACTGTAAGTGCAACTAAGTTAGCAACATGAAAAGAGGATCAAATCTACCAACCTTTTAATCAAATCTATTTTATTTTGCCCAGGAAATAGTCTTTTCCACCAATTGAAGCATGTTTATGATGAGTATTAATTAATTAATTAATAATTAATAAAATTTAGAACAAATTTAAATACATTCCATTTTATAATAATTTAATGTTGTTACTAAAAAATCTTTCGTTGAGTATAAACTGGTATATTTCACTATCTATCTAATTCATTTGCTGGATTTTATTCCTTTTAAGAGTTTTGCTCATATTTTAATTAAAAGGACTTAAAATATTGAATTCTTCAAAATTTGTCTGTCTAAAAGCAACACATTATTGCCACTCTCCTTTAATTTCTATAATATTTCTTTTATTTCATTTTTATTTCTTTTTAAATATTGAGCTATGAAATGCCTCTTTACTCTTAATATTATGGCCACGAAAAACTAATCCAACAATTACATGCAACACTTAAAAGATTAGAAAGACTTAAAATATTATCATAATATTTAAGAGAGCGTTCATTATGAAAATCTAGCATTAAAGATAAACTAAAAAAAATTGAATACTAGGTTTGATCCATAGCAAATTATTAACTATTTTTATAATGTTTTACTAGGTTCATTTGTTTTTTCTTTTTACCTTTTTATAGAGTTTGTAAAATTTTTGTAGCAAATTGAAGATTTTTAAATTTATAGATTCTTAAATTTGGTTTATGGCAACGTGAAAGCATCATAAAATATTAATTTACAGTGTATTTTTGTTTTTTAAGTTGGGAATGTAATTAAAAAATTGTAAAAAAGGTTTCGACTTGAATATAAGAAAATTGGAGCCGTGAAGGGAGAGAAGGGTTGTTTTGGTTTAGGGCAGACGAGAGAGAAGAGAAGGGAGAGGAGATGGAGGACATTGAAGATTTGCTGGCCGGAAGCGGAAGCGGAACTCCGCCGGGATTCCGTTTGCCATTGGCGGCAGCTGTGGGCGTTGGTGTCGGCGTTGGGAGCAGGCGGAATAAACTCTCTTCTTCGCCTTCTCCTGCAATCCCCGGCACTCAGGTAGGTCTCATCATTTTCCTCATTCTTCCGCTTTCTCTTTATTTTCTTATTCATTCTTTGTTTTGGTGTTGTTCCCGCAGACTATCTACATAAAGACCTTTGGCTGCTCTCACAACCAGGCAAGTGTTGTGTTGTGTTGTGTTGTGCATTGTGTGTTACGCATTCTATGCTATGAATTGAATAATTCGTGCATAATTGTTTGGTTTTAACAGAGTGACAGTGAATATATGGCTGGGCAGCTTTCGGCTTTTGGTTATTCGTTGAGTGACAATCCAGACCAAGCAGATCTCTGGCTCATTAACACGTCAGTTAGCGTATTCCCCACCCTCAACACTTTTCCTGCTTCATTCATACGCTTTCACATTAACATCAATGCATCATCCTTATATTCATGTTAAGTAATTACTGCTCCAGTTGCACAGTGAAATCCCCCAGTCAATCTGCCATGGATACCATCATAACGAAAGGAAAATCTTCAAATAAACCGCTAGTTGTTGCTGGCTGTGTCCCTCAAGGAAGTCGATATTTGAAAGAGCTGGAAGGGATCAGCATAGTTGGAGTCCAGCAAATTGATCGTGTTGTTGAAATTGTAGAGGAGACTTTAAAAGGTCACGAAGTGCGCCTTTTGACCCGTAAGACATTGCCAGCACTTGACCTTCCAAAGGTTTGAATTTCTACCCAATTATCGTGTGTTGAATCTTATGTTTTTTGCTTTATATAGTTAGTGCATGTTAGCTTGATTTTTGCAAATTATACTGCTGTATCAGGTGAGGAAGAACAAGTTTGTTGAGATTCTTCCTATTAATGTTGGTTGTTTAGGTGCCTGCACTTATTGCAAGACAAAGCATGCTCGGGGTCACTTAGGAAGTTACACAATTGATAGCCTTGTAAGTACTATGACAGTGAATAATGTGTGTTTGTGTTCCTTTTAATATTTCAGTTTGCTTAAATTTTTGTGTGTGTGTGAGTATGTACGTATTAATTTGGAAGTGCTGTAGGTTGGGCGTGTAAAATCTGTCATTTCTGATGGAGTTAAAGAGATATGGCTTAGCAGTGAGGACACCGGAGCATATGGTAATTTTGATTGCTGGCCAGAGTCCTTCAATATCTTTCACTAATTTAAGATATTTGCAGCCTTGATCTTAACGAAATTTCATTCTAACTTGCACTGACAGCTAATCAATTTAGGTTGCTCAAAATGTTGTGAAATTGAGAGTGGGTTTTATCAATGATTTATTGGGTCATGATGTTTTTACAGGTCGTGACATTGGTGTCAATCTTCCAACTTTGTTGAAGGCCTTAGTGGCAGAACTACCTGCTGATGCAAGCACAATGCTACGTATTGGAATGACCAATCCACCTTATATCCTTGAACACTTGAAAGAGATAGCTGAGGTTTTGCGGCATCCTTGTGTGTACTCTTTTCTCCATGTACCAGTTCAATCTGGAAGTGATACTGTTTTGAGTGTAAGTCATAAAAATTACTGATGAGCTTGCATACTATAGTATGCGCTAGATAATATACTAACTAATATGAATTTATCAGGCAATGAATAGGGAATATACTGTGAGTGAGTTCAGGACTGTTGTAGATACTCTAACTGAGCTTGTGCCAGAGATGCAGATTGCCACTGATATAATATGTGGATTTCCTGGTTAGTGGATGATCTTTCTTATGTGTTCTGTAACATACCTTTTCCTGATATGAATCACCTTTTCCTGATATGCATAGTTTTTATGTGCAATAAACGTACAGTGTAAAATAATTATTGTAATTTTGAATAATTTTCTATAGTAACATGTCAAGCAGGAGTCTGAGCTTGAGGTTCTTATTAATTTTAATAATAAATGACATGTTAAATGGATATTACAATTGGGATGTCAGTCATTTGTAAACTTGAAGTGTGGAAATTTGCATATGATTGGAATGGTTTGGAATTTATATAGATAATCTGGAGTGAGTTTAAGAAGAAAATTAGTGCATTGATCTTGGTAACACTTATTCCTTGGGCATTTTCAGGTGAAACTGATGAAGATTTTGTGCAGACTGTCAATCTTGTTAAAGATTATAAGTTCGCTCAAGTTCACATTTCACAATTTTATCCTCGACCAGGTTTGTGAACTGACGACTAACTATTTGAATGCAACTATCATAACTTCCTTTTAAGGATGAAATCAAAATAGGTACCTAGTCTGAGTACAGTGTAGAAGTTAGGTTATGATGTCTTTGATCTAGAGGGTGCTGTGTGTGGTTTTTTTCTCCCTTTTTATGGCGTTGTGCTTTTCTGACCCTCTCAAACCCCATGCTTGTGAGAGCCTTCTCCATCAAACCACCCTTTTTATGATATTTCTTTTGCTTATGCTAAAACTAATCCTAAATTGTAATGGAATGATTCTATCGATCAAAAAGTGTTCCGAATAATAATAGTCATAATAGATGCATTAAGCATAGATGTTCTCTGTTCGTCTGCATTTCATTTTACCCGTGTTGTAGGTGTTACTGTATGCTACTCAGTATAAAGGTCCATACAGTGTCTTTCTAGATGATTACTGAGAAAACAAAGAGTTGTTAGTTTGTGTTCATCAATGATACATGATTTGCGTATTTTGTATTTTTTTCTTCCTTTATATCTATCTTAGGCGATATTGCTTTGCTTTTCTTGATAACCAGTGAATTTAGCATGTTGTACATTTGCACACATAAATATATTTTCTTTTACTCAAGTAGAATATGGCAACTTTAGGCAATATGCTGTGTGGATTTAGGGTTACAGAAAAAGCTATTGTAGACTGGGTTGGGGGTGGGATTGGAGCTGTTGAGGAATTTTCATTCACCAGGTTTAAATTTTGGTACTTGGAACATTAGACCATCTATATTACCACCAAAGATCTGATACTTTATATAAGGTGCCTATAATTTTCCCCTACCGGGACAAATAATAGTAATATTACTATAAAATGATAGGGACGCCTGCTGCAAGGATGAAAAAGGTTCCAAGTAATGTGGTTAAGAGAAGAAGCCGAGAACTGACAAATGTCTTTGAATCCTTCACGCCATACTCTGGGATGGAAGGCAAAGTGGAAAGAATTTGGATTACTGACGTTGCATCTGATGGAATTCACTTGGTAAGGCAGAGTAGTAGATCTTGAATGTTGATTGCTTTTGTTGTTTTTAAATGTATATCATTTTAGTATGTCATTTGTTGCATTCAATTCATATGCAGTTGTGGCTGTAAGCCTGAAACTCTGATTTCTAGTATCTCAACACTGAATATTTTTATTGCTATGACCTGCTAAAGTTCCCAAGAAAGATTCAGGGCTAAGCGAGATATGAGGCTTTCCTGATCTGTCTTTCTTTTTCTCGTTCCATTTATCAAGAACGGAGGGAGCTAATAACATGTCAACACCCTTTTCAACACTAACATACTTTCCCCTATTGGTTAAAATTTGTCGGAACAATGAAATCATGTCTAGAGCTCATTAAGTAAGTTGAACCTCAAAAATTTGTAATTTCAAATAAATCTTAGTCAATCATAAAGAGTGTATTCAAAATAGTGTGTTTAGGATGTATTTTTATTATTTTTCATCATGATTAATTTTGAACAGCAGGTTTTTTTTTCATAAGCTTTAACTGTCTTGGTAGTCTTGCAGTGTTTCAAATTTCAATACTTGAGACTTTAGTTTGTTTAGCTGAAAAAGGATCTTGCTTTCTTTCCATGGACTTAAAATCTGTAGTATATGAGGGGTGTGGCAAGAGGTCTACTTCCATATACGGCGTCTTGTAGAATCATGAAAGAGAATGGGATGGGACGAAGAAATATCTTGTTTCTTATTTTATTCCTAATTTTTGTTCTCGCCTGAACGCTGTGTACTTGCGAATGATAAAATTTGAATTCCTGTGCAGCATTGCTTTGAAGTTGAGATTTTAATATACTACGTATTTATTTGTGTTATATCATCTAATGATTTTATTTGTCAATGTCGAAGGTTGGTCATACGAAGGGATATATACAAGTTCTTGTACTTGCTCCAGACCATATGCTTGGAGCTTCAGCTATGGCTAAGATAACATCTGTGGGAAGGTGGTCCGTCTTTGGGGAAGTAATTGAGACAGTCAACCATGTAAGTGACAATAAAGCTCTAAACAAGTTGGTTCCTGATCGGGACTTGCATTCTCTCTGCGTTAACCCAGCCAAGGCTGGTGGATTCTCAGAAGAGCCAGAATCTTGTGCCTGTGGAAATGACGTCTGTTGTGGTGGTATCCACAAGAATGATGGTTCAAGGGGCACTGCTGTGCCACAGAACCAGAGCAATAGAAATTTCTTTGAATGGATGCTAAGGAAGCGGGAACATCTGCACAAAAAGGTCGAGAGTGAGCTTGCCTCGGGATCTGTTAAAAAGCAGGAAGGAAAGATGAAGAAGTGGGACTTCGTTGATAAGGTTCTTTTGGGTGGAATATCTATAAGCATCTTGACTATTATTGCTCTAGTAGCAGCTCTTGCGTCCAGAGTAATTTGGTCCCAGTAAAAGGGCTGTCTACAGTTTTTAATTTTTTTTCTGAATCAAACTGTTAGTCCCGATTTTGACCTGTACAAGCTGTATCAAGTGTTTTCGCATATTTCCGCAAATTCTCACCCCTCAATATCTTGGTTTAGGTTTTACGGCGGTTGTATTGATGTGATACGATTCATAGAAAATAACTTTGGGGCCTGATTTATGGGAGAGAACGAACTTGCTTGTTTTAGCTTATCGAGACTGGGCATTATTTTACATGGTTAAAAATGATAGAAAGTTGAGCATTTCGTAATTTAATAAACCTGTTACAGGCATGAAGAAATATTTATTTTTCGTAGCTGAAACTGAAGCTTTGGGATGTACATATACTTTCATATAATGAAAGTGTGCTTTTGCTACTGAAATTGGAGGGGGACTATGCACATCTTTGCTCTACCCTCTCTTTAATTTACGTACGTGTAATGGTGTAGCTCTCTTTATTCATACATACATCATTATTTGTCCAGAATAATTTGATAAATGGAGAAAAAGAAAAACGTGTCATCATATGAGCGTGTCTGATCTGGAAGGCAATCTCTTGAAGAAATTAATTGGTACTGATGGCATCTTGCTCCTAAACCGAGGATGACGGAGCATATATAGGCCAACGAGAATTGCCACTACTTGGAAGGGAGTAATGTAAATGAATACAGCCCATATGAGCGAGAAGATGATGAAGATAGATGTTGCCCTGGAGTCTCTCCAATTTAGTATGGCTTGAGCTCTTTCTCCCTGAGTAGCCAAATCTCCAACTACAGTCTGTACTCTACCTGCCACACTCCGCAATCTGTCATACCTCATTCTCACAATATCTGAAGGTTTTGTGGTTGGAAAAGTGTCGAATTCTTCGTCCAGTTCATCTGGGTGGGCAGTTTCTGCCTGTGACAACCTGGCATCCATATGGGGTGGTTGCCTTGGCCTGAACCGGTAATTCCAAATACCAATTACAAACAAGTAAAGGAAAATGGTGGGCAATATGAGTTCCGGGTAGCAAACCAGTATCAAGAACAGGACGTGAACAAGGCAGGTTGTGACTGGGTTTCTCCAGGTGCAGATGTCATCAAACCATTTGCAAACAGCTGTAACTCCTTTGAGGACTGACATTATGCGATGAAAATTGGCTTTGCTTCTCCTTAGACTCCACATATGGTAATCCACGTCGAGCATATACTCAACTGCTTCACGCCTAAGGGGTGGCTCAGCTCTAGATAGGCGAGCTGCCACAATCTGCATGGCCTGGTGGCGGAGCCAGTCTATGTGCCTAACAGGTATGGGTTGGACATAATGCATTTTGGGAAGCAAAGGCCTGCCATACTGGGCTACCATATTCACCCAAGCCGTGCATGTGAATCTCACAGCCAAGTGAAGCTCTCCGTTCTTCTTCAGGCCATTGGGTTGGAGGACCAGCAGAGGATAAAAATGAGTATACACCCTATCAGTTTCCAGAGTTGATAACCGGATTCTTACCTTTCCAATTCTCTGATCTTTTGCATCACTGCTCCCATTGATGTGGTGGTTGTCAAAAACACCAATTGTGATGACAGTGCATGGATCAAAAACCTCCCACGTATATTGCTCATTCCATCGAGGGGAGAGAGTGTCAAGCAGAGTTCTGGTTCGAACCCACTTGTTGCCATACTTGGCCACGCAGTAAGCATCAGTGGTCCTACCTTCCCTGGCCTTCAAGGGCACCAAATTGCGGGCACTCAGTATCCCGACTTCCAGGATGCCAATGTTTTTCTTCCTCAAATGTTTGGATGATGGCTGAAGATCACTGCTGAAATGCGTGGACTCATCCAGCACGTGGTACCCGGCCTCCAGACACGTTCGGAGGTGAATCTTGCTCGAGAATTTCTCCTTCTTTTTCTCCGTCTCTTCCTCACCGACAGCGCTGGGCCTGCGCAAATTGAACCAACGAGAATCAGGGAGCTTGCTGGTCTCGTGTCTGGGTGGAACACTTCTAACCGATATGATCTCCCTTCCCAAGATTTCAGCACTAGGACCTACTTTGTCCTCCACAGTCACAATGATAAAATCCTCAAATGGCTCGGCAGCCACAAACATAAGCTCGTCGTTCCAAACCGGGTTGGTGCTTCTCATTTGAGAAGGGCGGGTGAATCTCACCTGGTTCCCGAGTTGCACTCTAACAACAGCGTCCGGGGCTCTTCCTTTCTCGGAAGGAACAAGATCCTGAGCTTCGATGACTTGAACTCTAAGATAGAAAAGCTTGGGCGAGAAATATACCTTTGAGCGAGTGTTTGCAAGGTTGGAGTGGCTGACGTTGTGAGCGTCAGAGTGCCAGGCCTCCGGGAAGGACTCGTCGGCCTGTGTTCCCATCCAAACTGCAAGCATGATTTCGCCATTGTTGTGAATTTTTTGGCCCTTCTTGTCCTCCAATCGGTACCACTGAGGAGCCAAGGGGCTGTCTGGGGGCACCCGAATAGGAACCTCAGTCAGATCAAACACAACTCTCCCAACAAAATCATCTTTGCCAATGTCCTTGTCCTTCACCGTCACTTCAAGCAAATTTGATTGCAACCTCTCCTTGGAGAAGGCAAAGATTTGCTTCCAGATGGGGTTCTGATTCTTCTCCAGGTGCTTGGTGAGGCCCTTGTAGTTACCCAGCTTGACTTCCACATAAGGGTCAAGGCTTCCCGAGATATCCATAACGGGGAGATCCCTTGCCTTCACCACATTAACGTACAAATAATGCATCTGTTCCACCAAGTCGTAGGTGGTTGATATCTTGTCCCCTGCTCTGTACCGCAAGCGAGCCGCCAGAGGAGGACTTGTCTCCACCAGTCCATACTCCGGGTTTTGCTTTGGGATTTGCATCAACATCACATTCGGTGGTCCTGCCTTTGCGAAGTCAGCCCTCCTCACCGTTTCCACCGCCGCCTGGGACTGCGACTGGGCCTTCGCTGCAGCAGCTGCCGCTGGTATAGAGTGAAAAGTCCTCACTTCCTTTTCTTTCTTTTTCATCTTCTTCTTCTTCTTCTCCTCCCCTTCACCAACCACGCTTTCCTCGTCTACCACCATGTTGGGGTTTATTTCTTGCAGGGGAGTGTGCTGATCCTCCTCCTGGGGAGGGGGAGGGCGATGTTGTTCAGCAGCAGGATCGCCACTGGCGTCCTCGGGTTGCGGGGGAGGAGGATAAGGAAGAGGATCATGCAGCGCATAACACTTGAGAGCAATATCTCCCCTGATATTTGAAAAGAGGCCACGTTTCTCAAGTGGGTAGCGTTCCACACGGGCCTGGGACTCCGATAGAGGGATGGAAGCGCCTGAAAGTCTGACCCTTCCAAGGAAGTTGTTGTGGTTCCGATCATTGTGATTGTACACAACCACTTCAATTGTCTTGTGCGCAAGATCTCTGGGGTCATTGATATGGAACACCAGCTTCTGGTTCCAATAAGGATTCAGGTCTTTGTGCCTTTTCTCAGTACTGAGCTGCTGCTCATCAAACTTTACCTCTACAAAGGGGTTGGCCGAACCTTCCCCGTCTTTGGGCATGAGGTCGCTCGCATCCACAACCTCTACCACCAGCTTGTTCATGGTGCGATTATGGTCCAATTCAATTATGATCTGGAGTGAAGAAATAGGAGCGGTGATGAGATATGCATAAGCTCTGCTGATTTGGAGTGTGAAGACAGAAAGATTTGTTAGAAAGAGAAAGAAATGGGATATGTGTTGTACATGCTACTGCTACTGCTATTGCTGTTTGGTGTGGTGGCCCCTTTCTTTTGGGGAGATATTCTACTGGCTCCCTCCTTTTCATGTCCACACAGAATACTAAGAACAGAATACTAAGAACATCCTAATCTTTATTTATTTATCTTACCTCCCAAAAAAACATGCACACATACGTTTTTTTTACTTACTGAGGATGTCTTAGCTGTTCTCTGGATTTAAATAAATAAATATTAATAATAGGGGTGTCGTTGGTTTTGGATTATTAATGACGGAGATAAAGTTTGGGTGGATGGTTTTAAAATAATAATGGTGGTGGACCATAGGGAAGGTACCAAAACATTGAAGCAGTGCAATGTTTAATAAATAATTTGAAAGAAGATAAAGTAGAAATCTCCCTTTCGAAGGAGTTAAGTCTGCTTTCTCCTAAAGTTGGGCAAAACAATAATGGTGAGTAGCAAGTAGTATATACTTGAGCCTACGTTTTGCTTTGAGAGATTAAAAGAATGTGATTAAAGTGAAGGGAGCTTTGGTTTTGGCATATGCAAATGCATGGTCCCAAACAAACTTTTCTACTTTCCACTTCCAAACGTGCATGTCAGTTTCGCATTCACTTCTTTTTCCCTTTTTTATTTTATTTTACTTTTATTTTTTTTATGGATGTAACTTACCCATTATTATATAGTATGTCAATACGTAAGCAGTTAATTATTATACCGTATCTGGAATAATAGTGTCTTCTAATTTTCGAGAAACTGATTTTTTTATAAAAAATAAAATTAAAATATACTCCTATTTAAATCTATTAAAAGGACTAAAATTTAAAATTATCTGCTCTCAACATCGTAAAGAAAAGAAAATTGATTGTAATCGTAGTAATGAATGTTTAATTAATCATAATCCTTTCTTTCTATCACACTTCATTTCTATTGGGCACATTTTTTTTTCGTATTTTCTTTTTACGAAAATTTGAAGATCAGAAACGTGTTTAAAATAAATTGTTAATTTTGTAATTAGATATAGAAAAAAATGTTTTTAATCTTATATTTTCAGATAAATGTGAATTCTTTTCATATTTTCGACGAATTTGGCGTAAAACTTAAAAAAATACGCTGATTTAATTCTTTCTGACTTAAGAAAAAATAACGAATTCTTATATAAAAGAAAACGACTAGATATGCATTGTTTTTAAAGTTTGAGAATCAAATTTTATACGAACAAATATAAGAACCATACGAGTTATAAAAAGACTAAATATAGAGCCCTTTACGACTATAAGAACAAAAATCATGATGAATCGGTGAAGATGATAGTGTATACAAGTACACTGGATCAGTAATAGATGCTTCTATCTTTAACACCTCCTTCTCAAACAACTTTTTCTTGTACACAACAATTCGTTTGAAATTTCTCCACTGATTTAGACTTTTTCATATTTCGAAGCTGAAATTCCTTTTTATCAAGTTTAGCAATTGCATGTCTCCAATCCTTTCATATTTTTTCCTTCAAACATTCAAATTTCGATTTTAATGCCATGATTTTGGTGTGAATCAATTTTTAAATACAAATAAATGAACGTGACTTCACTGTTGGCTTCATTATTTTGCTTTCATCTTGAGTTTTAGTTTGACAAAAGTCCTTCTGGAAAAATGCATACCTGCAACCCATAAGTAGTAAGTAACCTTGCTCATTCAATAACTTTTTCTTACTTTTTCTTTACTTTTCTTTCTACGTGTTTAGTAAGAAAACCGCTCTACTATTAATTTGTTGACTATGACGGAAAGAAAAATATAAAAAAAAATAGAAAAATGTGTTGAATTTGATATAAAAAGAAAACAGAGAATATTTTTATTCATAAATCAATGTTAAGTTTATAATACTTACAGAACACAATATTTGAATGAACTTAGATAAAAACAGAAAAAGCTTCGTGTACACCCAATTTGAAGCACACCAGTGCCACACCATTACTGGACCAGTCTCATAGCCATACGTGGCATTTTAAAGTGACATTTGAAGTCGGAAGGTGTTGAGTCAGGGGTGAGTCAAATAGCATAGTTTAAGAAGAAAAAAATGTGAGTTTTTCAAAGTGGAGCAATTACAAAGCAGCGCATTGAGAGCAGAAATTGTGTTACTGTAGTTGTAAATTTTGGTTATGTGTGTTTGACAACTGGTTAAAGACGTTGAACAAAGAATCATATAAATCTCTTTTAGAAATGGCTTATGAACAAATAAAGCAATTTCATTTGTTCATTGAGCTATATCGGATGGGAAAATGTTATTGATTACAACATCACATTTGTCCATAGTTATAAAAGGTAATTAATTTTGTTAAATAAGTATTTAAATTTAAATTTATGAGTTATTGTATTAAATTTGGGTGGGAAAAGTTTCACTAACATAGTTGTCAAAAATATTTGAGGAGAAGTTTGATCTAAACACGTTATGGCGATTTATTTAAGAATGACAATAACCATTAGGTAAATGTCTTCTGAAGTTATTAGTTCAAATTTTTTTTCCATTGAAACCTTGATGAAAAAAAATCATTGAATACATAATTACGCATAAATGGAAAAATTTGGGCTAACAAAATTGTAAAGTTTAGTCAATTGTGTTGGACAATTGATAAAATGACTTTAATAATTTTAAATTTATAGATGTTGGCTTGAAAAATATGATATGATGATGAATAAACTAAGAATGATAATAAGGTTTTCTAAAGTTATATTTGTTGATTGTTAAGACTTCAAAGTGACATAATTTTATGAATTAGTGTATTAGATTTGGGTGAAAAAGATTATGGTTAACTTTTGAAATGTGGTTAACTCTATTAAAATTTAGTTAAATGAAAAATATAATTTCAAAAATATTGTGATTGACTTAAGAATGACAATAGAGTGGATGAATGACATACAGAGTTAGTGCTTTAATCTTTAATATTACTTGTGACTTTGGATGGGAGAATTTTATTTATAATAGCACTTTAGTGGTAAAAAATTGGTTAACATGGTTAAGAAATGTTATTAACTATGATGATAAATTAACTAAAAATACATTGTAGTTTGATGTTACAAATATTCACTTAAGAATGAGTTAAAAGTATTGGACATAGATTTTATAGTAGGTTAGTCAATTTGACTCATTCAATAAGATAGAAGACTTTTAGAAAACATATCATTACACTAATTAGAATAAAATTAGGTTGAGATAGATTTAAAAATGTGGTTAACTATTGGTTAAACTAGTATTTTAATTTAAAAATCATGGTTAATAATCTATGAATGATAATAAGGTGTTATGAAGTCAATTGTTCAATAGTTGTTGATACTTGAAGTTTTGTATTACATATTTTAACTGATTATTATATTATAATTGATCGAAAAAAAACATGAATTAACATAGTTCTAAGATATTAAGTACATAAAAAATGTTGTGATATGAGTATTTGAATTTAAAATTCATGGTGATTGACACAAAAATTGCCATTAGTAGTAGATGGTGAATCTCTGAAATAAAGATAATGCTTCAATTGTTATTATTCTTTGGAAGTTTGGATGAGAGAATTTAGTATCACACTCTTAGCTTAAACGAATTTGGTTTAACATAAATATGAAATATGTTTAACAGTGTTGATCAATTGGTTAAATAGACAATGCATTTTGAAAATAATAAATGTTGACCAAATAATGAGAACAATGTGATGTAAGTGAGTTTTGCAGTAATTTGATGATTTTAATTGTTCATTACAAGGCATTGAATGGAAAAATTTAGTTCAAAATAACACTGTCCTTAGTGAAAAACTTTGTGTTAACATAGTTTTAAACTGTAGTTAAATTTGTTGAAAAAGACATAACTAAGGAGTTGATGACATTCATAAAGATTAAAAACTAATAAGTTTATTTAACCATTGAACATCGCGGTTAACCACATATAATAACTAATTTAATCTAATATTTTTCAGACCCTCATCAGTTATGAATCGTGTTCACTCAAGAAAGTTGTGAATTATAAAAATAATTCAACATCCACTTTAGCAGCATTAATGCAGTGGTAATGCTTATTAAGGCAAGTGAACATGAATTTCAAACCTAACTATTATTTAATTAACTGAGATTACATATCACCGTGACTTTAACCATTGATTTAGCCAAATAATTTGACTGGTATCAGAAACAAAATTATGAAAAAAAAATGGGGTGTGTGTATGAGCGAGCTTTCTTAATAGCTAAGGTGTGTTTGCAGGTCCAATTCAGAAGAGAAGCAGTACAACATTGATGATATCATTTGATATACTGCGTAATTAAAAAGTTGTCTTCAAAAGATAAGTCCAGAGGAACGTAGCTTTTGAAGCAGTCAAATATCCTCTGACACAGAGAAGATAAAGCAGTATCAACTCAATGCAATCCACAACTATTCCTTACGTTCTGGAATGTGTATGAAGTTTAAATTGGGTGTAAAAGTTAATTTATAATTACCGTAGAATCCTATCCTTTTTATGGAATGAAGTGAAGCTGGTGTGTGTGTTAAGTGTTTGTTAAATATCCGAGGAGAATAGGAGGAATGTGAATAGAATGGAATAGATTAGAAAAGAGAAGGATGGAAGCAAACAGGGTCCTTGGAAGGCGACACGAAGGAGTGGGTAGGTGGACAAGTGGCGAAGGCGTAGGACAGGTGGCGGCACCTGATTCTATGTGAGCATGCAACGTGGGTTTAAGCCCTCCCACCGAGTCCAATGCCACTTAAAACGGAAAAACCAATCCCAAAACACAGCAACCAACAACTTGGAAGAAGAAGAATCATGATGAATGTTTTGGCGGTGAGTCTGGTCCTCACTTCACTGGCCGCATCGGCCATATTGTCTCCAGCTCCAGAGACGCAGCAGAAGCAAGGAGCCAACACCATTGTCAAAGAAGGCCACAGAGTTGTGGTGGTTGAATACGACCAAGATGGCCATCACAACACCAAAATCTCAATCTCCCCAGAGCAACCCACACATCACCACAATGCTCTAGACAACGCCAAAGACAGGATCAGAGAGGCTGCCTCCGTTCTTCCTAATGTCGGTCAAGGCATTTCACAACCGCAAGATGCGGCCTTTCTGCATGCCCCTAAGGAGCTCATCTGCGATGCCTACGGAAAATGCAAGCACAGAATCGCGGATGCCATGGAGAAGACCAAGGATAAGGCTCAAGAGGCCCTCCACAAGAAAAATGAGGAGGCACGCCATGTGCGTGATAGCGTTGCCGATGCACTTCGAGAAACAAAAGAAGTGGTGCATGATAAAGCCCGTGATGTGCAGGACTACGCCCAGGACACTGTAGAAACAACCAAGAACCATGTGGCTTCTAACGTCTCAGAGGCCAGGGATTCTTTGCGCCGCTTCAAAAATGCATTAAAAAGCAGTTTTGGATCCTTGGAGAGCCTGAAATCGATGATGGGGGTGGCCAATTTGCTGGGGTTTGCCACTGCTTACGGCATGTGCGTGTGGGTTACGTTTATCTCCAGCTACGTGCAGTCCAGGGCCATGGCGAGGCATCAGTTCGCAGTGATGCAGAGTAAAATCTACCCCGTTTATTTCAGGGCCATGGCTTATAGCATTGGGGTGGCTCTCTTTGGCCATGTCTTCGGTAATACCAACACTCTGCTCTCCAACAAGTCTCACGCATTGCAAGCATACAACCTTCTCGCCTCTCTAGCCACTCTTTTCTTCAATTCTGTTTACTTGGAGCCTCGGGCCACCAAGGTACGTACGCTTCCCATATCTTGTTCATTCTTTTATCTCCACATCCTTCCAAGTTTTGATTCACTTGTTTCTTTTGTCCTTGTGATTCAGTTGATGTTCGAAAGGATAAAAATAGAAAAGGAGGAAGGAAGAGGCAGAGAAGATGTGAGTACAGGAGTTGGAGAGCATCAACGCACAGCTGATCCTAAAGGGCCTTCCACCAGCGCAGACCAGGATGCTGTGAGATCAAGAATAATCAAACTCAACGACAAGCTCAAGAAATTGAATTCCTATTCCTCTCTCCTCAACATCCTCAATCTCATGTCTCTCACATGGCATCTCGTTTATTTGGCTCAACAGCTTCACCGCACTTGCTAAGCCATGCAAATTACCTTTTGTAGTAATCCTTGTTTTCTGTCTTGATGTTTTTTTTTTTTTTTTATCATGTGTTTATATTTGCAAATACTCCTGTCTGTATGTTTCAGGTTTATGAATAGGCTGTTTAGTGTTTTAACACTCCTTGTAATGAAGTATATTTATTTTGTGTTACCATGTGCATAATATCGTCTGTACCTGCATAAAAATGATTATCTCCATTTAGGCGTTTCAGTATTTCCTTTTAACTCAAAATTAGCTATAATTATATGAAAGTAAATGGCAGCGTTGTCAATGTTTCCAAATTATTAACTCATTCGACATTTAAATAAAATAACTCGATGACAGTATTCTTTTCAAATTAATAAAGTCGTAAAAATTAGAATTATTAAAAAAATCAATATTCTTTTTTACCATATAAAAAACATTCACACTGCCATCCGATTAAATTCCTGACCAACATAATTCTTTATATAATAGAACAAAATCTTTCAAGAGTTAGGTCTTTATGTAACCGACAGTGCATCTTAAATACATCAGACCATTTTCTTCTTAGACAATAACCAAGGATTCAGAAGCTTGTCGGACAGTTTCTACAATTTAAATATAGTACTACCTATGCCACCCCCAATATGTCTAAATATGAATCTTCTAATTCCAGAGATATTAAAAAATATAATTAGCATCCCTTTAAGGTATCCAGAGAGTTTAAAAAATATATAATTAGCATCCGGAGTGTCTGCAGATCACCAAAAAATCTGATAATTCATAAAATAAATCGTCAACGGCCAATCACTGGATATACAGTCAGCATTTTACTCTTGAACCGTACATCTACACCTCCCTTGGTGCTCTGTCAGTTCCTGCAATGTTTCAAGTGTTTCAGTTCATGAAAGTTGGTCGAAACCCCAAAACGCCAGAGAGAAATCAAAGTTACAAGCACAAATGCCGCCACCCAAATAAGAGTACCTCAATTTGCTTTTGTAGAAACTTTACATATGCTACCGCCTCATCTAACATATCTGCAGTGTTTGTTTGCTACAAGAACAAAAGGGGCGCCACATTAAACACAGCTACGATCTAATTTACCACCCCAAGAAACATTAAAATGGAAATAAACTCTGACTCTAATATTTACATTTAACACTATATAAATGGATCTTCCAGAACATGTTTGACTACATATTCTTGGGAAGGATTGTTAAGTATCTTTTCTGCTATTTTTGTACTATCCAATGGAAGAAGGGCTGTGTTGAAAAAGATAAATAAATAATAAAAGAAAAAACAACTAAACCAAGTATAAAAATATGTTTTCTTTGACAAGAATTACGGTCGTGCTAGAAAGAAAGAGATATCTGAACCAGACACTGCAAAATATACATTGAGGTATCTGAACCAGATTATTCCAAGAGCCAGTTATATTATTGGTTTCTGGGATAAAAGAAAAGAATCAAATAAGGCTATCACATTTATGAACTCTGAATCCCCTGCTTCATTAAGCTTTCTGCGAAAATCAAAGTTTTCTAATATAGTTAACGAATGGAAGGGAAGAGAGATACGGAACACAATGAAGTAGAAAGACAACAAAATCAAGGGGATACACAACCACTCTTTCCCTATAAATCCTTGCTTTCATTTCCTCACACATCACCTGATCCAAACACAAACACTCACCCTGAAATAGGTCCGTAAGTGTTCAGGTGTCACTTAACTGACTCCCAAGTGTCTACAAGAACTTGGGCGGGGGAGTACTAATGAAAAATTCACAATAATTAGGTTCCTTTTCATAATAGTTTTTACTTTCGTTTCCTTAACTGGTTATTTAGAAAAATGCTTAGCGAATTCCTAATTTTAAATAAAAAGGAAAATAGTTGCTAAGCGGATATGGTGCTTTTCTTCAGAGTTGAGACACTATTTCTCCATAACAGAAATTCAGAGTAGGTTTGGTTAAGATCAGAATCCAGTGATCATTACAGTAGTCCCTTGAAGTTTACTGCTGACATGCTTGTTTTACAAAACAGCTTCTTTTCTTTTTTTTTTTAATTTGGATTCCAGCACTCATATATATCACTATTTTGGAGGATGCTTGGGTTTTCTTCCTATAAGCTTTGTGAATGGTGAAATACATGCGGCAGAAAATGCGTTTAAAAATGAAATAGCTGTTAAGATAAGACGGAAATAGAACCTTATCCATGTTTGGCACAAGTTCTTGAAGCTTTCTGATGCGGTCACTGATACGAGTCCTGCGAACCCTTTCGGCAATACTCCTGGGATGCGTAGCACAGCCACGCTTTGCGCGAACTCGACAGGGTACCGAGTCCTCAAACACGAACATGTCCATTTTTATGTGGGGGGGAGTAGCATCAGGTTCCTGAACACACACACAGCATTATTAAGAGAAGCTGATGAGACACAGAAGGAATAACAGAAGCACGAAGGTGAAAGCAAGTGAAGGCACCTTGGTTGCTATTGGATTGGGGATAGAGGTGGGAGGGTAATCCTGTATTTCATAGTTTTGGTGTTGGCGTTGGCGTAGGGAAGGAGAGGGAGCTGCGATGGTAGAAAGCAGCTGGGTAAAGGTCAAGGTTTCTTTTTGAGCTTCTTCGGTTTCTTCTTGGTCCTCCTCCTCCTCTTCCTCTTCTTCCTCTTTCAAAAGGACTGATTCTAACCAGGAGGCCGGAGTTGAGCGGAAGCTGGGCAGTCTGGCGGCGGAATTGGGTTGCATGGCCTTCTCCTCTGCACTTTAGCGTGATCCCTGCCCTTTGATTGTTATAGAAGGATGGGTTGTGTTCCCTGGGGGGTTGGACTAGTGGGACTAGTGGACTAGTGGACTAGTGGATTGGACCTCACCTTTCATCTCTCTCCTCCAATCACTTCTCTATTGCCAGGGCCCCACCCTTCACCTTCACCTTCACCTGATATTCCATTTTACCCATGCAACTCTGTTTTAATTACTTTTATTTAATTCATCCATGCCTCCTGGACCACTTTATACCAAAACAAATGAAAACAAACATTATTTTTCCAAGTTTGTAGTAGCCACTGCCCCACAAGATTGCTTCATGGGTTTGGATTTGTTCTCAAACACAGATAAAGTTATTAGACTTAGACTTGTTCTAGTTTCAAAAGCCAGTCATTAATCTCTTTCATGCACAACCTCCAGTGTGAATACAGTTAGTTAGATCAGAGACGGTATTTATACTTTTAGTAAGTTTTAATCAATTACAAAGGGTATAATACAAAAACGTTGACAGCATTATCAATCAATTATTTGTTTTTCAAAATAAAATATAACCTTTTTTTTATAATAATTAGGGTAAAATAAATTAGATTTCTTTATTGAGAAATGAATTAGGAAAGTTTGGAAGAGGTGTAAGAGGGAGGGAGGTATTAGCATAGAAGGAAACAGGGGAGATATTTTGGGGAGTGGTATTTATTAGGAAGAGGGTGAGAAATTAAGGTGAAGAGAATAGGAGGATGGGGAATGGGTTGGAAGAAGGAGTGGGAGCAGAAGAGGATGTTGTGGATGGTGCGGTTGACTACAGAGGTGGATGCGCCGTGAGATCCAAATCTGGTTCGTGGAGATCCGCTGGGTTTATCATAGGTAAGTTAGTGATTAATTATTAATTGAAGTTGAATTAAGTTAAGGAGGACTGTAATATAAGATGTGTGAAAATGGAATCAGGCGTGGAAGTGGCGGAGAGGATTGCGTATTATGGGATTCAGGGGAACATGATATCGTATCTGACAGGGCCTCTCCGTCAGAGCACGGCCACCGCCGCAGAGAACGTGAATGTGTGGTCGGGAACTGCTTCCTTGCTTCCTCTGCTTGGGGCTTTCCTCGCCGATTCTCTTCTCGGCCGCTACCGCACTATCATACTCGCTTCCCTCATCTACATCCTGGTCACTCACTCACTCCTCCTCTTCATTTTTTATTTTTTTTATTTATCAAAACCATTTCCGAAATTATAACATTGCTAAACCTTCAAGCTTTAACCGTAACACCTGGTCAAACAAATTATAACAAAACTACCTACTAAAACACTATTGTTTTTCTACCTTTCAATTTGCTATTTTGTCCTAAATCGGCCTTTTGTCTTTCATACCAAACTTTATCTCATACAACACATGCTGGACCTCACAACTATTCAACCAAAACCACCAGGATTTCTTACTAGTTAATCGTAATGATTCGTCACAACAAATTTTCTTTGGTTTTATTTTATTTTAGACCATTGCAACTGGGCTGATAAAATATGTCTGGGAATAATGAAATGATTGTGATGTAGCCAGTTTCATAATTATTGAACTGGATTCAATTTGGTTAGATTTTTTTAAAATATCAATTTAGTATGACGTAACATGTTAAGTGTACCACGATCTGAATTTTGACTATCTAGAGTATACAGTTCCATGCTCATCATTTCCACATATTATTCACTATTCAAACTTTTTGTTAGAGTTATGACTATTTAACAAGTTTATTGACGGTAATAATTACTAAGTATTAGTTAGTGAATATAATTAAAGTTTTTAACTATTGTAAAAATAAATAAATATGTATATTTTTTTAAATACTTTCATTTTTATTATATATCTTCTACTCTTGTTTGCTTTGAATTTCAAGGTAACACTTGACTATTGAGTCTTAAAAACTTCTTTAAAGTTAAAGTTAAAAAAATTGAAAATAAATTAAAAAATTACAAATAGTTATAAACTACTTCTTGTCTTGAAGAATTTATATAGTTTCCTAGCAAATACCATTTTTTATATCTTTTATTGAAATGGATTTGGCATAACTACTATCTTTTTTTACATGATAAGCTCAAAATTAGCCGAGTCAAACGCCATGTTAAAGATATTTTTAGCTTTATCTTCCCTTTCGATAGTAACAGTAGTAATAATAATTTCACTTTTACATTTCTCTTAAATTTTCTTAGAATATACTATTTTTGTAAAACTAGGTTCAATTAACAGATAAACTTTTACAAAGTAATGCTAATATATTTAATTTATTCATTTGGTTGTTAAAAAATGTAATTTATTTCAAAAAGTTCAAAATCATATAATCTTTAATAATACTAAAATGTCTTTTTTATACTTTGGTTTTTGACTTAAACATGTTTAGTCACCCTCAAAACATAAAAAAGTTCACGTGTTACTTTAAAATTGCTATTGCAATTAAAGTATAAACTTGTTGCGTCACTGTTGTGTATTTTTTATTTTTGGCGTATAATAACAAACATAATTGAAGTTAAACACATATAGCGTGCAAAGTGAAGAGATATAGTTTAATTGGCTAAACATGGTGTGTGTGTGTGTGTGTGAATTTTTATAACCCTGACGTGTGTTTGACTGAGAAAAAAAGATTTAGCATGTAATCTTAAAATCTACATGAAATTTATGCAACTTCAACGCGTCTTACCATAAGAAATGCTTTCAAACCAATAAGCTGGATTAAACCTGCAGATTTGAAAGTGTGACATAGGTCTGCAAAACAAAAATAGCGCAGTCCCTCTTTAGAGAACCGTATAATATATATTAAGAGACGTCGATTTAAATTCAGTGGTGTTTTGCTAATAATCAGAAGAAGAAAAATGCGTTCTTGATAATTAGATGATGTTATTACCATCGAACTGTTTGGACTTGGGTTGCTGAAGGAGCCAAATCACTGAAATTTATTTCGCTCATGAACTACTTAGTTAAAGAAAAGATTATGCATTCTGTATTATTTATTTTAAATAATAGGTTATAGTTTGATCTGATGATTTGATTGATTATACTCATCTCCATTCTGTTTCTGTTTTTCTCAGCGATCTTAGACTGATAGTGAATGGAAAATTAAGTAAAAGTTTGATACGATGATTTTGATTTGACACAATTAGATTCTGTGAAAAAAAAAAAACAGATAAAAAAAAGAGGGGATTTTCATTGTGAAACATGTGTTCTTACATTGTTTTGATGTTAATCCATGGCTTAATATGAATTACAGGGTCTAGGACTGTTAACAGTATCAGCAATGCTTCCTTCTCTCTCCAACTCTGAGTGCCAAGTCGACGATGAATTCAACTCATGCTCTCCTCCTCGCGTGCAAGTAATTTTGTTTTTCATCTCTCTTTATTTGGTGGCCATTGGGCAAGGTGGACATAAGCCCTGTGTTCAGGCTTTTGGAGCAGATCAATTCGATGAACAACATCCAAAGGAGCACAAAGATAGAAGCTCCTTCTTTAATTGGTGGTATTTTACTATGTGTGCTGGATGCATGGCAACTCTTTCGATCTTGAACTATATACAAGACAACCTTAGTTGGGTTCTTGGATTTGGAATTCCCTGTATTGCCATGATTCTTGCATTACTTGTTTTCTTGTTAGGGACAATGACCTACAGGTTCAACATTCAGCAGCGAGACAAAACACCCTTTCGCAGAATTGGCCGTGTATTCGTTGCTGCTATAAGAAATCGGCGAACCACCCTTTCAAGCTCAGCTGTCAGAGCAGAACGTGATGGAATACTTCCTCATCAAAGTTCTGAACAATTCGAGTGAGAATCACAATGCTAATTTCTGTTGGTTTTGGAGTCTTTTTTTGTTTTCTTTTTTGCATTCTTAGTCCCATTTGAGTTTTGTTTTTACGCTGTGTGCAGCTTCCTTTACAGTGTTTTGCACATTGACAGGTTCCTTAACAAAGCGTTGTTGGAGCCAAAGGACGAGGATTCCGTGGAAGAGGAGAGTTGTAGCCCAAGTGAGGTAGAAGAAGCTAAAGCAGTACTAAGGCTGGTTCCCATTTGGGCTACGACTCTGATTTATGCTGTGGTGTTTGCTCAAGTTCCAACATTCTTTACTAAGCAAGGGGTTACTTTGGAGAGAACAATATTACCCGGCTTTGACATACCTGCTGCTTCTCTTCAAACGCTTACGACTTTAGCCATTGTTATCTTCAGTCTCATCTATGACCGCTTATTTGTGCCAATGGCCAGAGCTATCACTGGCAAACCCTCAGGCATCACAATGCTGCAAAGAATTGGAACTGGAATTACAATATCCGTGTTTACTGTAGTATTTGCAGCCCTTGTTGAGACCAAGAGATTGAAAATAGCTCAAGAGTCTGGTGTTGTTGATGAATCTAATGCAACTGTTCCGATGAGTATATGGTGGTTGATTCCCCAATATATGTTGTTCGGAATCTCTGAAGTTTTTACCATGGTTGGTCTGCAGGAATTTTTCTATGACCAGGTACCAAATGAACTGAGAAGCATGGGTCTTGCTCTCTACTTGAGCATATTTGGTGTTGGGAGCTTTATAAGCGGCTTTCTCATTTCCGTGATAGAGAAAGTGACAGGCAAAGACGGACAAGATAGTTGGTTTGCCAATAATCTGAACAAGGCGCATCTTGATTACTTTTATTGGCTACTTGCTGCTCTCAGTGTCGTTGGATTGGCCCTCTTCACTGGCTTTGCTAAATCTTACATTTACAATAACAAAGGTATCAGGCGACACTAGACAATTCTTCTATTATGTTCAGTCCTTCTTTTTCATCGCTATATGCGGGTGAAAAGTATATTTTAATTGTACATGTAAACCCCCTTATTGACTGTACCTGTTGCTGTATTTGGACTTTTACATTGGAAAATCAACCTTAAAATATATAGGACTTGTTTTTTAGAAAATACATGAAGTTAGATTTTTTTTTTTTTTTTAGTTTATGTTTGGTCGATGGACCGACCTGAACCATAGTGAATTTAGAGTAATTGTCTATTTTATTGTATGAATTTAGGTAGTCTAGCCGTTAAGAATAAGGGCCAATGTGAAGGATCTCAAACAGTCACACCACTTAAAGCTCTCAGACTCTGAAGTCATCCTTTAGATGGGTTTAGGGTTGAATAAAACGGTACTTCACACAATTCAAAGATGAATAAATCCTTAGCTCTAAGAAATTCCTATTTGTCTACTTGTAGAGTTTGATTGAAAAGCTCACTTACAATCCTCAGCAAAATAGAGTAAGTGGGCGCCGAAATATTCTAATCAGAGTATCTTGATATGATCTTAGATTTCTAGTTAAAGCATTTAGAATAGGGTGAGTTTGCCAAAAGCGAGAAATGCATGTTGAAATGCCTATTTTACAGGTTAGGCTTCCTTCAGAAAAAAAAAAAAGATGAGTGAATAATTCTTTTTTTGCTATCTTTTATTTGCAGTAAATTCCCATACATATAGCTGGATTCTGTTACAATAGAAAAGAACAAAATCTACGAAAGATCCTAACAAATTGAAAGATTATTGCTATGCCCTTAAACCTATCTTTGATTTTCATCTTCTATTTCATTTTGCCTTTCACCGTGCAGTCATAGTCATCAAAATACTTAGGTTTAGTGCTCTGTCTCTTGGGCTTGCTCCTTTCTGTTGGGTTGCTCAATTCGGCCTCTTTGTGGTCCTCTGTTATCTCTTCTTGGGCCATTACATCCCCTTTTCCTTCAACAAATACCTTGTCCTCAAGGTGCAGCGTTGGATAGTCTCTCTGTAGTGTTTCAAGATTCTCCCAAGTTGTATCTTCAGGATATAAACCCTTCCACTGAATCAATGCTTCTACTACATCAGATTCTGCAGAAGTCCTCCAATCTAGCACTGCAAGGGGTTGCAACTTAGGTTGGTTATTGAAAGCTGCTGGTGGCAATTCCAAAGTAGGTGTCTCAGCTTGATTATGGAATGGTTTCAGCTTTGAGACATGAAAAACTGGATGAATTTGTGCTCCTGGGGGTAATTCCAATTCAAAAGCCACTTCTCCAATCTGTTTCACAATAGGAAAGGGACCATAAAATCGTTGGGCCAGCTTTGAGATTGGAAATTGTCGTGCAGTTACTTGTCGATATGGTCTTAATTTCACTAGCACTTGATCACCTACTTTAAAGGGGTGAGACAATCTCTTCTTATCAGCATAATACTTCATGACAGATTGCGCCTTGATCAATTTGGAACGCAGTTTATCAAGTAACTCCTGTCGTTTAGTTAGATCTGCATTTACGGCTTCATTGCAACTAGTTCCTGTGATGTACTGGGGTAACGAAGGAGGTGGCTGATTGTAAACAATCTCATAAGGAGTGATCCCGGTAGAAGAGTGCTTTGCTGAATTGTAGTGTCATTCTGCCCAGTGTAAATATTTTCCCCATAGCTTTGGTTCAGCATGTACAAAGGCTCTCAAATACTGCTCTAACACTTTGTTAACGGCTTTTGTTTGCCCATTGCTTTGTGGGTGATAAGCTGAAGACATTCTTAATTTTGTGTCACTCATCTGAAAGAGTTCTTTCCAGAAATTACTCATGAAGACAGGGTCCCTATCAGAAATTATGCTTTTAGGCATGCCATGTAACTTGCACACCATGGAAGCAAATAATTCAGCAACCTTAACAACTGAAAAATTTGTTGGAAGCATGCCAAAGTGGGCTGCCTTAGAAAATCTGTCAACAACCACCAAAATCACATAATAACTTTGGAAAGAAGGGAGCCCTGTAATGAAGTCAAGAGATATATCCTCCCAAACAGCCATGGGAGGTGGAATTGGCTGTAATAACCCATACGGCAACTGTGTAGGAGATTTGATCTGCTGCACACGACACAACCTTTTACAAATTCAGCCACGTCTTTTTTCATTCCTTTCCAATAAAAATTGTTGCTCAATCGCCCATAAGTTCTATGAATCCCAGCATGACCAGCCATCGGTGTGGCATGAAATTCATCCAAAAGAACTTGTTTAAGAGGAGATTGGTCAGGAATGAAAATCTTATCATGATAAAGAAGAATTCCTTTAACAACTTTAAAACCTGGATATTCTTCTGGGCAGCGGAGCACTTGTTGGTATAGATGTTTGAGTGTTGAATTTGAACTATAAATCTCTTGTATTTTTGTTACCAATTCACATTGTGGTACTGTTAACCCTATCATTTGTGGCAAGCTCTCATCTAACCTGCTCAAAGCATCAGCTACACGGTTAGCTGATCCTGGTTTATACATAATTTCATAAGTATACCCCAGCAACTTGGACAAATAATACTGTTGTTCAGGTGTTTGCACAACTTGCATCATCAATTCCCGAAGACTGCGTTGATCTGTATGGATTATGAATTTTCTGCCCAAAAGGTAAGTGCGCCATTTTTTGACAGCTACAGTGATTGCATGTAGCTCTCGAACATATGTAGAAGCTGAAAGAAGCTTTGGGCAGAATTTTTTACTGAAATAACAGATTGGGTGGTTATTCTGCATCAAGATAGCCCCCATCCCTTGCCCGGACGCATCTGTTTCTATTATGAAATCCTCTTGAAAGTTAGGTAACATTAACACGGGAGTATGAGTCATAGCATCCTTCAAGTGATCAAATGATTGTTGTGCTTCTTCAGACCAAGTAAATGAATCCTTCTTGAGCAAATTCGTGAGAGGAGCAGCTATAGAGGATAGTGCTTGACAAATTTGCGGTAGAAGCCTGTCAATCCTAAGAATCCTCGCAATTGTTTAACGTCGGTAGGTGCTGGCCAAGCAACCATTGCACGAATCTTTTCAGGATCTGGACTGACACCATCCCTGGATATTATATGACCCAAGTACTCTATCGATTCCTAAGCAAGCAAGCATTTAGTCCTCTTGAGGAAAAACTGGTTAGTCATAAGACATTGAAAAACAATCTCCAAATGAAGGATATGGTCTTCTAATGACTTACTGTACACTAGTATGTCATCGAAGAACACTATAACAAACTTACGTAAGTAGGGCTGAAACAGTATATTCATAGTCGACTGAAATGAAGCCGACACATTACACAATCCGAAAGGCATCACTAAGAATTCATAGTGGCCCTCGTGTGTGCAAAAAGCAGTTTTTGAAGTATCACCTGTATGTAGCCTAATCTGGTGGTACCCGGAGCGTAAGTCCAGCTTTGAAAACCATTTTGTCCCATGAAGTTCGTCAAGCAATTCTTCAGTTGATGGAATGGGAAATCGATCTTTTACTGTAATCGCGTTGAGAGCCCTATAATCAACGCAAATCCTCCAAGATCCATCTTTCTTTCTTACTAGCAGAACTGGGGATGAGAAGGCACTGTTACTCCATTGTATAATTCCCTCAGCCAACATCTCTTTTATCTGACATTCAATCTCATGTTTCTGAAAATGTGGATATTTGTAGGGGCGAACATTCACCGAATTTGACCCTTCCAAGAGAGGAATATGATGATCAGTTTCTCGAATTGGAGGAAGCCCTCGAGGTTCCTCAAATAATTGGGAATAATTTTTCAGTAGTTCCTCAATTTCTGGCACCCATGACGAAGGTGTAGGAGACTCTTTTGTTGAGGATAGTAACTGCAATTGAAAATATTCCGCTACACCATCAGTGGAAACCATCCTCTTAATTTGATGTATTGTGGCTTCTTGAGGGGTTGTTCGTTGTTGGCCCTTGAGTTCAACCAATTTTCCTTCTCTAATAAATTTCATGGTCAATTGTTCATAGTCAATTAACACTGGCCCCAATGTCGTCAACCATTGCACTCCCAATACGACCTCAGCTCCACTTAATGGTAATAGAAACAGATCAACAAGGAATGTGTGAGATCCCAATTGTAATGGTACCTGTTTGCAAATAGATGAACATGCGAGCTCTTCTCCGTTGCCAACCAATACATGAAAACTTTGGGCCGGGGTGACTTGAAGTCCCAAGAATTTGGCTATGCGAGCTTGGATGAAGTTATGGGTGCTCCCGCTGTCCACTAGAATCGCAATTGCGGAACTATTGATATGATCCAAAACCTTGAGAGTTTGAGGTATTATGTGGCCCGTTAATGCATGTAAGCTGATTTGGGCCGCCATTGTATCCGGTGGTTCAGGCGGGTCATTAAGAGTCGGGTCGTCTATACGAAGGAGACTGTTCAAATCAATCTCATCAATTCCAGGGTCGTTTGATTCCGCTATCAACAGCATAAACTCGCGTTTGCATTTGTGCCCTGGTCGATACCGCTCATCACAGTAATAGCACAAGTTCTTTTCACGGCGACTTTGGAGCTCGGCTGGCGACAACCGTTTAACGGCAAGCAGATTAGGGTTCGATTTGGGTTTCTGAAAATATGAGTTTGCAATTTGAGTGTTGGGAGGAAGGGTAAACGTTGTGGGTTTGGCGGTCGAGGGAGAAGGGCGTGTATACCGGTTTGATGTGGAAGCTTATGTGAATTTTTCCTCTTGCAATTTTGCTAAGCTCACGGCTTGGGACAACGAAATTGGTTGGAAGGCTTGCACCTCTCTTCGGATTTCAGGCTTAAGACCTGAGATAAAGCAGCTAAGGTAGAAAGGTGGAGGCAACCCCACAATTCGATTTGCAAGAGATTCGAACTGGTTTTGGTATTCTTGAACAGTTGAAGTTTGGCAAAGTTTGAACAAGGCTCCTCTTGGGTCTTCATAATGTGATGGTGCAAAACGAATTTCTAAGGAATGAAGAAAGTTTTGCCACGTTGATATTAGGTTGTTGTCATGCATCCATTGGAACCAAGTAAGAGCTTCTCCTTCCATGGAGAAAGAAGCCATTTTGAGCCTTTGATCTTCCGGAGTTCGGTGATAGTCAAAAAATTGCTTGATTTTGAAAATCCAAGCTAGCGGTTCAGACCCATCAAATCGAGGCATGTCCAGTTTCAAAGAGGTTCGAGAAAATTGTTAAAGAGGGAAATTACCGGCAGCAGTATCTCCAGACCCCACTCGCAGCGCCACTTGAGCTTCCAAATTGGACATGCGAACATTCATAGCTTCTTGGAAGGTTTTTTGGTTTTCAAGTAGTTGAAGAATGGAATCAATTTTTTCATCGTTTTTTGACCCAGCCATGGCCTCTCAACGAAAGCACCAGTTGAAATGCCTATTTTACAGGTTAGGCTTCCTCCAGGAAAAAGAAAGAGATGAGTGAATAATTCTTTTTTTTTGTTCTCCTTTTATTTGCAGTAAACTCCCATACATATAGCTGGATTCTGTTACAATAGAAAAGAACAAAATCTACGAAAGATCCTAACAAATTGAGAGATTACTGCTATGCCCTTAAACCTATCTTTGATTTTCATCTTCTATTTCATTTTGCCTTTCACCGTGCAGTCATAGTCATCAAAATACTTAGGTTTAGTGCTCTGACTTTTGGGCTTGCTCCTTACTGTTGGGTTGCTCAATTCGGCCTCTTTGTGGTCCTCTGTTATCTCTTCTTGGGCCATTACACATGTTATAAGTCCTACTTAGTTGCTTAGGTTTTGGGTTTCTGGTTCTTGACAAATATCATTTATCCCTTAAAATTTATATTTTTTTCAATCAATTTCAAATAACATGAGTAGATACTATTTTGATTTTCACTTAAGTTTTTAGTTAGTTTTATTGAATCCCTTTATTAGTTATTACTATAATTGACTCCTTAAATAAGGTACATCTCATTTTAATAAAAATCATATTAACAATTTTTTTTGTCTTGAAAAAAATTTATATACAAAAATATTAAAAAAAAACTCAAATTAATTAGAGTATTACAACTATTCAAATTCTATATTCCAAACATTATTCATACTTCGAAAAAAATTATTTTTGCATAAAAAACAGTAAAAGTTCATATATAAAAGATAATACATTATTAACTAATAGTTTAGTGTTAAAGGAGTTAAGAGGGGGTTAAAACATATAAGAAATAAGTAGAATCAATGAGTATGTAGATTATTTTTTTGTCTTCATAAATTGAAAAATGAATGAGAAATAAGTAGATATTTGTTTTCTAAATAGGTGGGAAAGTAAAAAAGGAAGAATATAGAAAATATCTTATTCTATAAATTTCATCAGCTTTTATACTTTTATTATATTTAATTTATATTTTAATATTTATTAGAATTAATTGACGTGTATTATTATAAAATAAATTATTATACCTCATAATTTAATTCTCCATTATTATATATGCAAAACAAATTTCGGGTTTCATAACATCCCGACCCCTGTATACCTGTGGCACTATATAATTTAACTAAGCAAATCAATACTGTTTAAAAATTTCAAGGTTTGTATATCTTCTCAATAATATAATTTGAAAACAGAAGGAATAATTTGTTTTTTTTTTCTATAATTTTAAACGTTTATCAACTTTTGTTTGCTGAGGAAATAATTTAAAAATTACGTTTAATTGGGTTCCAATTACTAGTATAAATGTATTAGGTGAAGGTGGTAGGTTAATAGGTTGTGCGTTGGATAGGCGAGGAGTTGCGTGTTAAGAAATGGGTTTTCTGTGTAAGAGATGATAAATTAAAATGGTGACATTAATTGATTGTGAGGGTTAAATTAAAAAAATTGAAAGTGATTTGATAGGAAAAGAAAAGTCAGAATAGTGAACGAAGGTGAGAAAGGCAAACGAATACATCTCACACTAAAAAACAAGAGAAGAAAGTTGAAAACGAGAGATTGTATTTTATCACATTAATAATCATTAGACGATAACTGGTTTCAGAGTTATCCATTAAGAAAAATAAGAATGGGTTTTGTTTGGCTTAGAATAAGCACGTAGAAATTAGTGTTTGGCACGTAACCACTTAGCACTCTGTTTATATAATCTGTGTATTCCATTCTTTCGCTATGCTGTTTTTCTCACAATAATTCTTCAGACTAATTTTCAAATATTAGGATTTGAAATAGTCATCAAACTTTATCGCAACTTGTAATCTTGGCCTTTTTCTTATATTGAATCCAAATAATAAAATGTGTGCTGTTGGCAGCGTGTGTGGGTTGCATAGCATGTCATCATCATAATGCTGCCAGGATTAATATAATCCAATCACAGGCTGTGTCCAGGATTACAAGGATATTAATGTGGACCCCGAGTACTTTACATACATACATAATCGTACATACATACCATAAACAATTTAAAATAATTGCTCTTGTGTTGTAATAATTCTGAATAGAGCAATGATAGTCGTGGTGTGTGAATTACTTGATATTGATAATTTAACGTAATACTGAGTTAGTAAGAATAATATCATATTTAATTAAAATATAGTTGAAGAAAAAATTTAAAAATTAAAATAGGCTTTAAGAAAGGAAAGTTTAATGGCAAAATCAATTAATCGTGGTTGGTTTTTGTAAGACTGTTAAGTTTAGCAGTGGTGTGTCTTATATAGGTGATAATATAGTCATGAAATTTCAACTTCACCATTTTTTAATCATTTTGATTGAGAAATATCATAAATTTCAATCTCTGTGTTATTTAGTTTGTCTATATAGTTTCTAAGTGTCTTTGACATTTATTTTCTCCATTCATCATTATCTTGTGGAGAGAGTTTATCTGTCATTCATCTTCTCCACTAGTTCATTGTCGTTTGTAGTAAAAGTATGTTTATCTTTCATGTTCTCTATTTGTTCGTTATTGTCTATGATGGTTTAGGATTTTTTACCGTTAAGTGTGTATGTGAGTTTCTTAATCTTTCTGTCATTATCATTATGCATTTGTTCGTTTGAAGTAAGTGTTTAATCTAGTTGTTTAAGTAGTATGAGTTTATATTTGTTTTGGTGGACATAAGTGATACTTAATATAGGATTTAATTTAATTTTGATTTTAGTTTAGTTTTGGTTTTGGCTGGATTTGGTTTTGGGTTTAGTTTGATTTTTAATTTTTGTTTAAGTTTGGTTTTATGTAATTTGGTTCGATTCGATTTTAGTTTCATTTGGTTCGGATCAATTTAATTTAGTTTCAGTTTGATTTGGTTCGATTTAATTTAGTTTTTTCTTATCACCCACCACAAAAAGAACAATATAACAACTCATCCACAACTAAAAATCCAATTAAAAACTAAAAGTCCAATAAAAAAGTCATTCAAAACTAATATAAGAAAGGAAAGAACCATAAAAGAGATAATAAGAAAAATATTGTATAATTTCTCTACTAAAACTCTAAGTTTCTAAATCCCTTGTATACTCAACTAATCCCATCCTAAATTTCCTATTACAAATATGAACTTTTTATGACACTTTTTGTATAAAATATCTATAATATCTTTTGTCTTGTATGCAAAGTGTTATATGTAACCTTTGTGAAATGAGCATAATATATTTATTATGGAGTAATCAAAATATTTTTTTTCCTTCTGAATATATGTTCTTTTTGCTAAGGGCTACATACAGTTGTTTTAAACATTGCACTTTAAAATGAGAAAATATGAAAAATCAAATTAAATCCTTCCTTACAAACTTTATTTGTTTTTATTGGAATATAATAAAGAAGCGTTATTTGTTACAGTGATGAATTGACTTTTTAATAAAGATATCGAGTGAGTAAACTATTATTTTTGTCTAAAAAAAGAATCATTTATTTGTTTAGTAATTGACAGAAAAGCATATTGTTCTATAAATTAATTGGATATACTGAAGTTGTTAAATCACACTATAAGCTAGAATACTGTCATATCTAAGATATTTGATTCCATTATATACAAGTGCCATTTTTTTAAAGGGAAATAATTCATTTCTGACTCTTTGAAAAAGTTTTCCAAATTGTTTTTTTTTTCTTATAAAAGGCTATAATCTTTGGTCATCAGAAAAATCTTTTTAGGAAGACAAAAGAATTTTCAGTAGAAGTAAAAAAGTTGTAGTTAACGGATGAGTTATTGTACATTCTAAACTATTAATTTTAGTTATTCACTGATAAAATTTAATGTGATGTGAGTATCGAATTTAAAAAATTCAAATGTAAATTACCATTTTGAATGAAGCTGAAACTAGATAACTTATTTTGCTCTTACTGTACAGTTATATCTTTATCTTCGAATAGATTTAAATATGCAATATTTTAGGTTATTTTAAAGTAGACAGCTACTTTTTGTTTGCAGGTGGTCTGGTATTGGTTGTAACTAATTACGAACAAGTACGATTATAACTATATTTTTTCAGGACTTTAAAATAATTAGCAATTAGTTGGAAATGTCATAATATCAATTTTAAGAGCGTATCCAACAATCAACTTATAAATTTTTTTATGTAATATTTATTTTATCTCATGAAATTTTAACATAAATACTGGTATAAAGTAAGAGAGAGAATGAGTTTAAAAGAGTTGTTTTTGTTTATACTAAAAGAAAAAATATATTAATTTGTTAAAAATGGTTGGCGAAGAATGGAGTGTGAGAGGTAATAATATAGTTGGATCCCACCATCTTGAACAGTTTAGTGGTTGTAAAGTCAACCATTCTAATCTGCTTTATCGTTCAAGTTATTCTCTAAACGATAGAGATAGCAATACGAGAAAGATAAATATATTTTTATTACAAACATGTGTTTTGGTAAAGTTATTTAGAAAATGTTTTAATATTAAGAAATTGTGAGATATATATAGAAAGGCCTACGTGAAAAGTCTTTTTATAACAAGTCTTTGGCACAATTGAATTTACATGTTGCGTGCGCTGCTGTGTTTGAATGAAGAGAAAGTGGTATGAGTGTGTTTAATTTGATTTAAAAATGTAAAGAGAGAAGAACAGTGTAGGTTGTGAAATGACGTTGGAAAAGAAGAAGAAGGCATTGAATATTGATAAGGTTAGAAGCAATGTTACTTGTGAGAGGAGAGAAGTGAAGGATGTTGAAATTGTGATTATCAATTTGAAAATGAAATTGGCACTAAAATTATACTTTGGTAAGTTTTAGAATGGATTGGAGAGAAAGAGAGAGAGAGAAAGGGAAGAATGATTAGGGGGAAAGGGGACCCACGAAATGAGAAAGAAAGTGCTGGCATGACAGAGTGGTTTGTAGCATCGAACATAACATAACATAACATAATCACTTTCTCTTCAGACCCACCCATCCATTCATTCATCTTCCTTTCTTTTCTTCCCTTCCCTAAACCCTTCCTTCCTTACTCTTTTCTTTCAATCCTCAATGGCTCAAGAGCCCCAAAACCCACCTCCCCCTCAGCAAGTGCCGCCGCCTGTCGACCCTGTTCCTGTCGACAACCCACCCACCACCCAAGCTCCACTCGAACCTCAACCTGAGCCTGAACCTGAACCTGAACCTCAAGTCAAACCGCCGACCACCGAAGCTGAGGCTGAAACTGAAACCCAGGAAAAGGCCCAGACCGGTGTTGAGGAGAAGATTTCCGAATCGGTTTCGTTCAAGGAGGAGACCAACGTCGTGGGCGACCTCCCCGAGGCCCAAAAGAAAGCCCTTGAGGAACTCAAAAAGCTTGTTCAAGAAGCGCTTAACAAACGTGAACTAACTGCGCCCAAGCCCCCCACACCAGAACCAGAGAAGAAGAAATCAGACACCGTCAAGGAGCCAGAAGTGGCAGCAGGAGAGGCAGAGAAGAAGGAACCGGAAGTGACAGAAGAGAAGAAGGAAGCAGAAGTCACAGAAGAGAAGAAGGACGTTGAAGTTAAAGAAGAGACGAAGGAAGTAGAAGTGACGGAAGAGAAGAAGGATGTTGAAGTGACAGAAGAGAAGAAGGAAATAGAAGTGACAGAAGAGAAGAAGGAAGTAGAAGTGACAGAGGAGAAAAAGGAGGTAGAGGTGACAGAGGAGAAGAAGGAGGTAGAAGTGACGGAAGAGAAGAAGGAAGTTGAAGTGACAGAAGAGAAGAAGGAAGAAGAGGTGACAGAAGCGAAGGAGGAAGTTGAAGAGACGAAAGTGGTAGAAGAGGAAGTTGGTCCGGAGGAAGTGGAGATATGGGGAATTCCGCTGCTGGCGGATGAGAGGAGCGATGTGATTCTGCTAAAGTTTCTGAGAGCGAGGGATTTCAAGGTGAAGGATGCCTTCAGTATGCTCAAGAACACCGTGCGTTGGCGGAAGGAATTCGGAATTGACGCTCTGGTCCTGGAAGATTTTGGAACTGATTGGGACAAGGTGGTGTTCACTGAAGGACACGACAAAGAAGGGCACACCGTCTGCTACAACGTGTTTGGTGAGTTCGAGAATAAGGAATTGTACAACAAGACCTTTTCGGACGAGGAGAAGCGGAACAAGTTCATCAGGTGGAGGATTCAGGTCCTGGAGAAGAGCGTGAGAAGCCTTGACTTCTCTCCCACTGCCATCTCCACCATTGTGCAGGTCAACGACCTTAAGAACTCTCCGGGACTCGGCAAGAGGGAACTCAGGCAGGCCACCAATCAGGCCCTTCTTTTGCTTCAGGATAACTACCCCGAGTTTGTGGCCAAGCAGGTACCTTTTCAATCATCATTTCAATTTTCACTCAATCCTACTCTCTGGTATTGAATTGTTTTTGTTTGTGCAGATATTTATCAATGTCCCCTGGTGGTACCTTGCCTTTTATAGGATGATCAGTCCCTTCTTCACACAGAGGACCAAGAGCAAATTTGTGTTTGCTGGGCCATCCAAGTCTGCTGAAACCCTTTTCAAGTAAATCATTTCTGTCTCTTTCTCTATATATGCCTTCCCCATCCATGTAATTCGGTCTTATTGAGATGATTGATGGACAGATATATTGCTCCGGAGCTGGTTCCGCTTCAATATGGTGGACTGAAAAGAGAGGGTGAACAGGAATTCACCACTGCTGATGCTGTTACGGAGGTCACCATCAAACCCGCAACCAAACATGCTGTCGAGTTCCCAGTTTCTGAGGTCATCAATCATTCTTTTTTTTTTCTTTTCCTTTTTTTGAATAGAAAGAGAGTAGGGTACTGATAAATTAATGTTACTGAACCTGCAGAAAAGCAATCTAGTTTGGGAAATCCGAGTAGTGGGTTGGGATGTGAGCTACGTAGCTGAATTTGTGCCCAGCGCTGAGGATGGATACACTGTGATTGTGCAGAAGAACAGGAAAATTGGTCCCGCAGATGAGACCGTAATCAGCCACGGTTTCAAAGCTGGTGAAGCTGGGAAGGTAGTACTCACCATAGACAACCAAACATCGAAGAAGAAGAAACTCCTCTACAGGTCAAAGACCAAACCCATCGCAGAGTGACATCAAGGAACAAACAGTCTCTAAATTACCATTCGTGTTCATGTTCATGAGGATGTCGAGGTGAACAACAATAATAAGGGTGTTACTGTTACTGTTATATGTATATTCATGATCATTACAACTATGCAACTTAATTCGGGGGTGGGTGGGGACTTCATTCTTTCATACCGGGTTATTTTGGGTTATTTTGTTCATTTGCTTCATAAATTATTTTTGTTTCGAGTCTGGGATTGGGCAATTTCATTGGCGCTGCCTAGTCTCTTACTGTAATTTGGTGTTTTGTTTATTTGTTTCTGGAATTGGATGAAACCTTTCTGAAATGGAATGCATCAACTGGGCTAAGCCAAGGAAGGTTGGTGGGGAGGGAACAACAGCATGGGGGTTGGGTTCATTTGTACATCAAAATTTATGTCACTCTGGACTGTTTGCATTGTGATACTCTTATGGCTGTAAAGTTTGTTTAAATGTGATCATGTATTCCTTACTCCCGTATATAATTCAAATTTACTTCATTGTTCCTGTTCTTTTTCTTTCATGGGTTATATACTTCAGACTCTATTTACTCATTCCCAGCTTTGTCTGTTTTGTATGGATGAATTAAAGTTGTAAGAGTTATTTTTATGTAGACACTAACAATTGTTATATTTGGTGTGTTGATATTGTTATTAAGTATCGGAAATCATAAAACTACTTTTCAAACTCTAATACGATATAGTCTTGTTTTTGTTTAGACCATTTCTATGGTGCACCACTTCCTCATCCGGTTTCTTCGTTATGACTAAAATTAAGCTTAAATCATTTCGTTGCCACAATAGTCTCTCCACTGAGCCAACTCATTCTTTTCGTCAACACCCAACCTCTCCGATTTGAAGAATATCGAAGTATTAGAGACCATTTGGATTTTTTTTTTTTACTATTTCAAATAGTATGGAAAGTAGGAAAGTGTTTTAGTAATTTTAATTAGAATCAGTTTTCTTGTAATACATACAAAGTTAAGGGCTTGAATAGGGCAATGAATCGATCTCCTTCCTCATTATTTGGATCTCGTTCTTCTCATTGTTTTCTCATGCTCCAGTGCATCGGTCTTCGATGTGAATATCTTTTGCAACTTGCATTGCAATGCGGGAAAAACGAGACGATGAGAATGATGCAAGTTCCTCATACAATGTCTGTCTCAACGTCGATGAATGGGCTGGAGAGGAGGAATAGATATTTGAAGCCCAAAAAAAGGAAGAGTGATGTCGTTAGTCAAAAATTCTTAATAAACATTGCTTTCGATCTAAACCAAAAGTCCAATCTGATATTCATACTTGTCTCTCTCAAATTAGAATCCGTGAAGCTGATTCAATTATAGTTAATAAAAGAGGTGACAAAAATTGTCTTTCGGGATTGTGAAGTCTTAGACCGAAGCCCAAAATCAGTAGAACTAAAAGAAAAGTGTATTCAGGGACAAATAATCACATTATTTGTGGAGGAGTTAATCAGAAAATGAGAAGACATCAAAATAACGAAAAATGAACCTATAAAGTGTGCTTGGCTTCTGCAAAACAATAAAGCATTGGAGATTTATTATGTACAACTAAACTGAAAATTTGCTTTATTAAAAAAATAACTGGAATCAATGAAAGCAAAGCAAATAATGGATGATTGTAACAGCTGGAACCAAACATAATGATTACAGCCATGTGTTGGTAATGTTACACACTCAATCCATCATTCAAGCAAAAGAAGAAAGAACAAAATGTCACCTACCCCAGATAGATACACATTCCACCAAAACTTTGAAAGCTCAACCAACCTATTCCTTTCTTTTCAATTTAATACCTTTCCCATTTTATATGTAACTTTAATAATAAATCACATGTTGGTATAACAACCAGTTATAATATATATTGTCCACATTTTTCTTCAAAAGGAAATATCGGAATAATAATTAATTTTAAAAATTACAGTTAATTGTTTTATTAAAGTTGAACTCTTTAAAAAAAAAACAAAGTTCAAGGCATATATATAGATATATTATCCATCGGGTTCATGATAAAAAAAAGTAATTTATATGAAATGTTTAGGTTAAAATTTGATTGCTATTGTTAGAAACAAAAGTAGATAAAGATGGATGTATTGAAGTTATATGGAAGCCGTGATAAAGGAAGAAAGTGTTGCAGAAGGTAATGATTGATTTGAAAGTATATATGATGGCATCAATTATTACTGCTCAGGACAACCTTAGCGCACGAGTGATTCATTAACTTACATTACATCAATGTTAACATCGTTTGATACAAACAAAGAAATGAACATAAATTACTGGTTAAAAGGTTGAAGTAAAAGAGTAAATTTAAGGAAAAGATAAAGTAGGAAAACATTAAACTGTCTTTACTTGTTTACTAGGTAAAAGGCACTGATAAACTAATTAAAAAGTCAAACTCTAATCAAACTATTCATCAAAAAATCTTAAATTAACTTGTAAGAAATTAATAATTAACTGTTAAACAAACTTACAATTTAAATAACGATAATTTTTAATGGGTAAAATTTCAAAATGTTATTAAAATTAAATAATGTTATGAAATCTAGTTCTAAGAGTATGCATGGAAAAGACTTTGTTAAGACTTGAGAGAGACCATGTTTAGTCTGGTGACATAACCGTCAACGTATGAATACCCTTTGTTCACACACAAAAGTAGTTATAATATCTATAAGATGAACAAAACCAATGAAATTTGCAGCATATACATAACTTATCAAAAATATCCACTGAAATGGGGGCCAACTACTTTTGGACCTTTTACCTAACTTAGAATTGAAAGCGTGAGTCATGGAGATACTTGTATTATTGATGTGTATTATTCATATGGTTTATTATTAACTACCTTAATCTGAAGTATACTAAACATTCAAACAAAGGGTTTGTGTACTAAGTTTTGTCAAACAGAATATAAGGGTTAAACAGGTACTCCTGCTTTAAAATTCATATCAGCTTCCCCATTTTTTTTAACTAAACGCTGATTACTCAACTCAAAATTCACCACGGACGATGACAGACAAACCAAAACCCCCGAAATCATTTATCCTCGGCCTTCTTTGAGGATGAGATTTATACATTCCATGCTAAAACAATTAAACTTTTCTCATTTTTCATTAACTATGACTTTAAACATAACATAAACACGTAAACATCAATCACGGAAACTTGCCAATAAAAAAGGCACCAATTCACTAATTATAAGAATCTACAAAGCATCTATCTATTTCCCTATTGTCATGCATGATAGAGGCATAAAGAACAAAAACACAGCCTGTGCTACTAGAGGGACCTAGACGGAGGACAAATTAGCTACTTTTGGAATTTAACCCTATATACTTATTCAACATTTGATTGGTCACTTCTTTCCAAATTCCAAGCAACTGCCACATTCACAACACTAGCAAACCGCAATAATTTCTTGCATACTTGCACTAAAAACAATTACTTTATTAAAGCTTGTTTCCACAGAGAACCTCCTTTAAATATTCCCCCTCTCCTTCCTTACCTAATAAGGTTCATAATGCATCTGAAAAAACCCCAAGTCATAAATGTTCTGATTCTCTACATGACTAAAATCTGGAGAATTCATGAAACAGCACGTAAGACTTGCATGCCATTCGCCAAACCAATTATTGTTTATACTATGTATGAAAATAATGTCATTATGAAGTCTGTTAAGATATTGGATCGATATATTACTATAATGTGGGCTTTCACAATGGATGCTTCGACTATGAAAGAAGGCTAGGAATAAGGAGGTTTCGGTCTAAAAAGTATGCCTAGCTGTTGCAAAGTTTTTCTGTCCATATGGAAAAAGAGGTGATGGAATCAGAATATCAAAGTTCAACAATTTAGAGGAGACTACCTAAAAACCGTCTCAAGACATTTAAACAACATCCTTAAAATGCTATCTCCAGTTTCCCAAAAAAAGGGCAGGAACATATAGTTAAATCTGTAGTTGACACCGTGAACAAGCATCAGATTATCTATGGTGGCAGCGGAGGATCAGATGATGATGAATAAGGATTTGTCTCCTTCTCACACTTTACAGGCTGAAGTGAAGATACTACTCATTAATTGGAAAATCAGTGGTTGATACTGTGATAAAATACATGTACATGTGTGTATATGATCATTTAGGTAGTTAAAATCTCAACCATTGATTTTTCAGTCAACAATCGCCGTTCCATATTTTCCCCTGTAATGTGCATGGACTTTGGAGAAGTCAAATCCAATGGATAAAAGTACATTCTCAACCAGTTACAGTCCTCGGGTTAAAACAGAATAAAAAATCAAGAATAACAAAGAAGAAGCGGAGTATCACCAAATAAAGGGTAAATGCACAAATAAGAAGTAAGACAGAAGCAGCCTAAGCAATATTCAACCAAAGGTAACAAATCTTAAGTAATTACTCTTTTAATTTCATTTATTAACAGAATGAAAATCAAATAGAAATATATTAAAACGAAGAATTATAAACAAGACAGAAAATATAGAAATCAATCATACTTCTCATTTACTCCTTCTATATTACATATCTATGACATGCAAAATGTTCATAATTGGACCAAAACCAAACTCCACACGGACAAGTACAGGAACAAAATTTTACATCCAAACTTCTAACAAGCAGACCTCCTTCCTAAATGTTGGTTTGGCTCACCCATCAAAGTGGTAACAAATGTGTTCTCACAAACCAACTCTAATTTCAATTCCATGTGCTACTCTCTTCCCCAATATTGTTCATCACTAGAAAATAAAAGAACAATTTAGACTAGCCGAATTTTTTGTCTAGCAATGGCGTGTTAAATACAACAAAGACAGAAAAAGACAATCTGCAAACGACTCACGACCAAAACTATAGATGAAGAAGGGGCAGAACAAAAGGCAACAAGCATATTTCTCACTCTTGAAGTTAAATTTCTTTCGTGTGCCGAATACCACCGGGGAGTCTAGAGGTGATTTTCGCTCAATCAGAGTAGGGTTTAATCATGAACCTGTAAAGAAGCCTCTTCTTTTTCAAGGTAGGATTGTCTATGGTGAGCAATAATTTCCCCAGTTCACCAACTTTGAAGCTATTGGAAACCACTGGTTCATCGGTGGGGGACATCTTTGTGGCCTTCTGTATGACAACTGTGTAAGCATCTTTAGCATCAGGCTTGAATTCAGCATTGTAGGTAACCTCCCAGCCCACCACCCGCAGCTCCCAAACAATAATGCATTTCTGCAAAATCACATGCATCGGATTCAGTGAGCCACTTCAATTCAGAGAGCAATAACACAGGAGCATGACAGAATATAGTCCAGTGTAATGTAGTTAAAAGAACAGTAGAATGAAACATACCTCATAGATAGCAATCTCAACAGTTTGCTTAGTGGTTGGCTTTATAGGAATTTCGGTGACAGGATCAGACGTGAAATCAGGGTTGCAGTCACAGAAATCTACACTGAGGCCACCATACTGAACCGGCACTTGCTCTGGAGAAATATACCTAATTTAAGGAAAGAAAGATAGAAGGTTGGATGATAATAGCGAGAAGAGAGCGAAGAGAATATGAAATAGTGGGAAAGAGAAGTTGTGACTAACTTGAAAAGAGTGTCGGGAGACTTGGCTGGTCCGGCAAAGATGAATTTGCTTTTGGTCCTCTGAGTTAAGAAGGGATTGATCATGGTATAGAATGCAAGATACCACCAAGGGACATTGATGAAAACCTGCAAGATCCCTATGCCTTCTGTTAGAGATAGTCAAAAATAGAAACGGAGGAAGCAAGGAAGGAAGTGAAAGGGAAAGCGAACCTGTTTGGCAACAAACTCGGGGTAGTTGTCCTGAAGCAACTCCAGAGCTTGTTTGGTGGCAAGGCGAAGTTCCCGTTTGGCAGGGCCAGGAGAGTTTTTGAGGTCATTCACTTGGAAGATGGTGTTGATGCCTCCGGGAGTGAAGTCCAGGTTCCTGATGCTGCGTTCCAACAGCTGAATCCGCCATCGGAGAAACTTGGTTCGGTTTTCCTCGGTGGAGAAGGCCTTCTGGTACAGCTCCTTATTCTGGAACTCTCCGTAGACGTTGTAACAGACGGAATGCCCCTCTCTTCCGTGGCCGTGCATGAAGACCACCTTCTCCAAGTCCTCTCCCAGATCTTCCTCCAAAAGCGCCTCGATGCCGAACTCCTTCCTCCATCGGAGAGTGTTCTGAATCATGACGAGAGCATCCTTCACCCTCAAGTCCCGTGCTCTCAGGAACTTGAGAAGAATGACGTCAGTCCTCTGGTCCTTGAAGAGAGGAACGCCCCAGATAGAAACCTCGCCTTCCTCCTTCCGCTCCAACTCTTCCCTCAGCGCCTTCTTCAGCTCTTCGATGCCCTTTCTCTCCGAATCAGAAACCCTATTGCTCTCCTCCTTCAACGACTCGCTCTCTGTCTCTCCGCCTGTCACCTCTTCTGCTTTCTCTTTCTCCTCCTCCTTCTCCTTCTCCTCAACCACAACCGCCTCCTCACCACCTTTTACCTCCTCTTTCTCTTTGTCTTTCTCTTCAGCCACAAGCACCTCCTCACCACCTTTTACCTCCTCTTTCTCTTTGTCTTTCTCTTCAGCCACAAGCACACCACCTTTTACCTCATCTTTCTCTTTGTCTTTCTCTTCGGCCACAGGCACCTCCTCAGCCTTCACCTTCTCTTCAACCACATCGTCAGGTTTGGCATCATTCTCCGGTGACAGTGACGGAGGCACAGGAGGCTCCTGAGGCGGTGAAGCGGCTGGGGGAGGAGGAGGGTTTGAATCATTTTCGGCCATTTGGGAGAGAGTGGGTGAGAGTGGAGAAGACAAGACACAGGTTTTGTTCTGTTCTGTTTTTCAAAACAAACATTCATTGATTAGTTGGTCCGAATCCTATGCCACGCCATACACAAGACATAAAGTTATCTAGTTTTACGGTGGTTTATTCTCCGGCCCAGGCCAGCCCAACCCAGGCCCACATACATCACCGAATCATCTTTTTTGTACAAAGACAACAAAAATTTCATACACACATATTTTATTTTCAATTATAATTGTGTACTTCTACCATCCACACCTGTAAAGAAAGTGCAGATAAGACAAAATTTAAGGTTTAAATTTGAGGAGAAAAAACTAGTAAGGACATCATTATTTACCTTTTTATATTTTTTAAATTATTTTTTTGTACTTTTCCTTTTAATTAAATAGAAAATACACAGTTTACGTGTGAGTTTTAAATATGTGCAATGAGTATTTGTTATTAAAATTGAATAACTTTACATAAAAATTGTTTGATTAAATTGTAGTATAAGATTGTTAATGTTACCATGAAAAAGAAACAGAAATTATGGAATGGGTTGGGCCATGGGCCTGATGTGGGTGAGGTGAGATTGTGTAGGCATGTGTTAACGGTGTCTCTCCGCCGTTGGAGAAGACATTCTTGTTACGTTTTTTGCTTTGTCACTTTGATCATCGTATAATCTATTATCTGTAATTATTCTCTCGCTGTATTTGTGGTACTGGACACTAGAAACAAGAAACAACTTTCTCGTGTATTTGGTTTGGTTTCGGTGTTGCTGATGCTTTGCAAATCCAATTGCTGTTCACACATTCTTCCCCTTCCTAGGTCTTTCTTATTTTGTTTAAACCTCAAACTTTAAACAGTTATTATCGTCATATGAACATAAATGTATAAATATTAAAATCATATAGATTTTAACACATCGTTAAATAAATTATACATCATGTACATAATAACACAGTTACGGTTTTCGCTTGATGATGTTATTTTCTATTATTGAGTCATTAACCTCTTTTATTTAGGTGATTAATTTAAGTATCTGTTTCATTGACATGTTGTCGATTACTTCTACTTTCCAGACTTCGTGACACAATATTTGGTGGATATATAACTTTTTGCCTTTCTCATTCTGTTCTGTTGATTTATCCATCCTAAGTCATGAATGCTTATTAGAAATTCGTCAAGAAGTTATTTTTTATTCAGTGCAAACATTACAAGAGAAAATCGAAACAAGCTATCCTTAATTACAAGGGTCCCGAGGACTGAATTAGGATAATTCCAAAATGACTGTGAGATTGAAGTTATGGCACTCTATAGTTACACTTATTTAGAGGCAAACCGCATCGATGCTAATGTGCGTGTGTGTATGTTTGTTTCTGGGCTATAGATTCTTGTGAGTGTGGTTGTTGTTGATGTTGATGTTTTGTGTGGAAAACGAGGGCAATGTTTGATATTTATTGTTGTGTGAAACAGAAATAGAAGATGATGGGAGTTTTCGCTTGAATATGGATTGTGAAGATGGAGTGACATTGGAATTAAACTTGGGATTGAGGTTGAGATTGAGAATGTAGTATGAAAATAGTAGTTTTCTTGGCTGACATGAGTGCACGTGGCCACTGGATTTATATATAATTGGCAGCCACAACAACAGAAAAAAAAAGAGGCCACACAAATAAATACCAATCGGCCCCACTCCGAATTCTATATTTGATTTTGCCATATCAACCAAAAACCAAGGTAGCTGCGATGAATTTGTAGCCTAACCTTGCTTGTCCTGGTTTGGTTCATGCATGAATGGCTCATTTACTGGCGAGTAATCCCAATGCTTCGCATAAACTTGTGTGCTCAAACTTGGGATACGTTGCTAGAAGAGGATCCAAAAGTGGTTCTTACAGAGTGGGAAGGAAAAGGCGAGGTGGTGGTTTGGTGTTGCAATGCAGCAGCAGTACAAGCACAAGCAGAAGCACCAGCAATTCGCAATTACCTTGTGTTGATGAGGATGTGAGGTTGCAGATAGAGAATGGTAGCAGTGGAAAGCTGAAGCAGCAGTCTGAGTATTTGGCGTGTGAATATGGATGGAGAGTAAGGAGGCTAGTTGAAAACGCAGATGAGACAAGGAAGGCGTCTCAAGTTCAGGCCGAAGCATTTCATATTCCTGTCTCTATTTTCAACGACCTGTTCTTCCAATTCTTTCAGGTTCCGCTTCTCTCTTTTTCTTTTTCTTTTTCTTTTTCTTTTTCTTTTTCTTTTTCCAATCAAACAAATCACTTAAGTTTTTTTATCAATTTTTAAAAAGAGTAAACAAATCTTGTTTTCGCTTTCTAAAAGGACAATTTCCAATAACTTTAATAAGGAGTATGAAATAAGTGTGAATGAATGTGAAATTTAGTAGTATCATTAGACATTACATTACAGAAGCTTTCAATTCAACTATTGATTTGTGTGAAGGTGAGCTTTATATTTTCTGATCAGGCACCCACCTCTTAATTATTCTGTGTGCTTTTTGCTGTCTTGCCTTGAACCAATAGGCGGAAGTGCTTGCGGGGCTCCTTTACAAGCTTAAAAACTCACCACCTAATAGGTAAATTTGTTCTTTTCTTAAAAAGTTTGTGAATATTATTGTCATCAACTATTTCTTATTTATATAAGCCACAATGTGACAATAGATATCAACCACAACAATGATCATTTGTGCATCTGGTTTGTTCATGCTAAAGAGTGTTCAAATTTCAGCAACTGTTCTGTGAAACGTTAGACAGTAATATGTGACATGTTATTCAGGTATGCTTGTTTGGTAGCTGAGCCAGCAAAAGATGATCCAGATTCAGCAAAACAGCTCGTAGGTGTCATAGATGTGACTGTCTTAAGAGACCAAAATGTGCTTCAACATCTTCCACCTGAAGCTGAAGAGTACCTTTACATATCAGGAATAGCCGTCTCCGAAACTTTCAGGTGATTACGCGCAATTTCATAGTCAGTACATTGATCTTCCTCGTGTTATTGTGAAGGTGTATTTATGAAACTAATTGATAGCACAGGAGGAGGAAAATAGCCACTGCACTGTTGAAAGCCTGCGACATGCTTTCCATTTTGTGGGGTTTTGAGTTTCTTGCCCTTCGAGCCTATGAAGAAGATCTAGGTGCTCGCAAATTGTACGCAAATGCTGGGTACCAAGTCGTGTCTCGAGATCCACCGTGGACAAGTAATTGGATTGGAAAGAAATGTCGTGTTCTTATGATCAAAAGAACTAGTTTGCCTAAGTAGCTTAATTTAGAGTAGAATTGTTAAGACGTAGACATCTAAACAAAATGACTGTAATCAAGGTATATAGTATTTGCTAGTGTGATTTGTTCATTATTTCTCACATTTCACCCCCTTTATATGTGAAAGACGAGATTCAATTAATTGACCACCCAAATTCCATTTCAAATCCCCCTTTTCTTTAATTTAACCAATAGCCTGGGTTTGAAGTTTGTTTCAGAGATCCTTCACCTTTACACGCCCTCTTTATCTATTCCTTCAATGCCCCCGTCCCAAATACAAATAATACCGTTTCAAATATTTTCACCTTCCCTTGCTGAATTGACAACTCTTGTGGATCTCGCTGTTTTTTTCAAATCTAATCACAAACGAAATATACAAAATCTACATGCCCATTCATAGACATAATCAACAAATAAAACTTGTTAATTTTTGCATTTCAAGTGAGAAGCCTTGGACTTGGACTCTGCTCGTAATATAAGAAAGATGTTGGATCAGAAGGCGTTTGTATCACACGAACACTGGATAAGGATCCATTATCAAGAAAACCAACTAATACTTGTTAGAAATTAAGTTCATAATCACTTTGCCTTATCATCTTCATAAGACAATTTATGAAAAATAAGCATTTATCAGGTATCAAGCTAAAGCAAACGATTCCTAATTCAACCACCACAAAAGGAAAGGAGAAAATGTTCACAATCAATGAGCAACTTCAATTTTTTCTACGTCAAACATGGTGTAGAATGCTTATTGCTCATTTAGACGGATGTCCAATGCTAACACTCCTCACCGTCAGTTCTATGAATCCGTTCATTTCACAGGGGATTCGTCTTTTTACCCGTTTCCTTAAAAGCACAACTAAGTAGGACACAAGAAAAAAGCTGTCTGATAAAGCATCCCGTCATATACAAACCAATCCGAGAGTGTCAAAAGACAACAAATATTAACTTAAAATCCTTACAAGAATACAATACGCGCAGTTATTCATTATCATATGAGCTTTACACAAACCTTGTCCAGATATGTAGAAACTAGAGATTCAACAACTCAAAGCAAACTGTATCTATGGTTCCACAATGATTTTTCCAGTAGCATGGCCATCAATGCTCTTAGCCCAAGCGTCTTCACCTTTGCTCAAAGGAAACTTGGAGTCAATAACAGACTTAAGTTTCCCATCCTTCAATAACTGGAGTAGATGTTCCAGGCCCTCACGCTGGACAGTTACTACAAATGGCACCAGCCGCTTCTTGGAAAAAGTAATTTTCTTCAGGGCAGCAGTCCACAAGGAACTTGCATTAGGTGTTAAATCAACTACAACTCCCTTTTCAGTCAAATTAGGTTCAAAAGTTGACCAAGGTATTCCAGTTGTACAGTGTATGACTGCGTCATATTTCCTACCAGACGGACTCTTGAGCGCTGCCCCCTCCGGAGTCCTGTAGTCAAGAACCTCATCGGCACCTAAGCCCTTCACAAACTCAATGTTGCGAGCCCCACAAGTAGCTGTGACATGGGTGTTCCCTAGCTTTGCTAGTTGAACAGCATAGTGACCCACACCACCTGAAGCAGCAGTTACTAAAATGTTCTTGGACTCGCCAGTCCCATCAAGCTTGACTCCTCCAATTTGAGTGAGGGCATCACGAGCTGTGAGTGCGGCAATAGGTAATGCTGCAGCTTCAGCAGCTGAGACTTCAGGTGGTCTGGAAGCCGTTAAGCTCTCACTAGCCACAGCAAACTCAGCCAGTCCACCTCCATACTGACATTCAACACAAAATGGGTATTAGGCAGTTGCCACAAGCATATGAATTGGAAAAGATTCTTTAAATTGGAACAAGTTCAGGTGTAACATGCCATTTATTTCACGCTAGAATTTATCTGGCATCATCTACATTTTACTAGTTTTTACAGACACAATACACTTTCATACAAGGGGCAATAAGTGATTTCTTTTAAACAAAAAGAAAATCATTGAAGCAGTATTATTATGTGACTAAGAGAGGATGAGCTTTGGCATGATGTGAGGTTGCTGTCTTAATATTATTGTATAATAATTAAGAAATGTTCAAGTAAGTGGCAAACATATTTTCCACATAAGAACATTCTATAAAGTATTAATTTCATTTTTGTGGATTCCACGTATCACATCACTTTTAAAACCTTTTTGTAATTTTTTATTCTAATAGAAGAATCTTATAAAATCCACACTCTCGTTAATGTTTTATTTGGTTATTGGTTATTGGCTATTGGTAGAAATATATATTAAATAAATTTTTATTCTTATGAAAAAACCTGTGTGTTATGTTTTATACATGTCAGCATACTCGGGAGGTCTTATAAAACTCAATTCTTAATGTTATGCCCAATGTATGACCCGTGCTCAAAGCCAAGGACAATGTTTTGGTAGTTGATTAGGTTTTGGTGGTTGTAGTTTTTTTGATAGAAAAAATATAAGAGCAGTAACAGTGAGTATCTTGTATAACAACGAGTATGACGAGACTCTTGAGTGAACTATGCAGCTCTACTTTGCATACAAAGATGTTCGTGAAACAGCGAATTGGGATGGTGGTGGTTCGAAAAATAATAATTACGTGTTCCCTCCTTCTTAATGCTATGTTTAGGGATTAGCAGAGAATAAAGAATAAGATCAAATAGTGTTGCAATTAGCAGTTGAAACGAGGGGAGGAGTGAAAGAAAGAGAGAATTGAATTACTTGATGAGTGAGTTTCGCAACGACTTTGTCGCCAACTTTGAAATCTTTGACTTGCGGTCCGATCTCAACGATTTCTCCAGCCACATCAGTGCCTGAAAGTGATGGCGAAGATGGACAAAAAGAATGGTAATTGTTTACGACTATGAATAGTAAGGAAAATAAATAAAAAAATAAAAAAAGTCAATGAGTAAACGGAAGCATACAAGGAATGTGGGGAAAGGATCTGGGTAAAAATAAAGGGCGCAGAAGACCCGTCTGAATCTTCCAATCAATGGGGTTGATGCTAGCTGCTTCCAATTTCAGCAAAACCTCGTTTGTCTTGGGAGTGGGAACGCCAACTTGAACGTGCTGATAATGGAAATGAAGAAATTAGGTTAAATTGAAAGGAATTGAATAGAAGAGAACAAAAAGAGAGGAAGGTGCAAACCTTGAGGCCGGCGGCACCTCCGCCATAGGCGTCGTACTGAAGGGCGTTCATGAGAGTGGGAGCGGTGGTCGTCGTCGACGTTGCCATTTCTCCTTTCCTCCTTACTCTCACTCACTTGCAGATTACAACTCCAATTCTTTTCTCGTTATTATTGTTGCAATTGTCCATTTTCATTTTACTCGAAATCATCTTATTTTTAAAATTTTAATTTCTAATTATTAAATAAAAATTAATACATTTATTTTGTTTAAAGTTGCAATTATTAATTTTAATTATTTAATTATTGCACTTTACTATTTAATAGTTAATAAATATTAATTATTTTATTATACTACTAAAATTTTAAAATTTATAATGAATTGAATACATTTACTGTAACTAAAATTGTAAATATTAAATAAATGCATTACAATGTAATATTTTTATCGTACAGTGTTGTATGGTTTTAAGAATTTGAATGAAACAAATTTTGGGTACCAAGGAACATTATTTTATATTCATGTCTATTAATTAAATTATTAAAAAGTCATATTATTTATCATACTATAATTTTATTTATTCAATATTTAAAACTTTAATAACAACAATTTTATTAAAATATTGTAAGGAACTATAAAATTGTTTAAAAATAGAAGTGATATAATTGAAATAGACATGACTATTTTATTACAATTGTTTACTTTTTTTTACTGAATTAAGAAACACAATTTAACAACTTGAATTACAAAAGCTGATAAAGAAAAACTTGAATTACAAAAGGAATCAAACTAAAAGTTTGTACACTAATAAGGAAAAAAGAAATACTTGAAATGACACAAACAATAAGCATCATACAAAGGCCCCAGCAGGAGGAAAAGTGGATCTGCATTTCAGGTCATGAGGTGTGGAAGAAGTTGTTTCGCAGAACTTCAGCAGGAATGTGATAGAATGATGAGCACAGCAACGAATTGACGCATTATAAATTGAGTACAACAAATAACTAAAAATCCTTACAGTAGTATATCATATGCAAGCCCAGTTATAGTATAGAATCACAACAGCTCCAAGTAAAGTAGCTTAGCAACTATGGCTCCACAATGATTTTTCCAGTGGCATGGCCATCAATACTCTTAGCCCAAGCATCTTCAGCTTTGATCAAAGGAAACTTGGAGTCAATAACAGTCTTCAGTTTCCCATCCTTCAATAACTGAACTAGATTTTCCAGGCCCTCACGCTTGACATCTACAATGAAAGGCACCAGCCTTTTCTTGGAAAAAGTAATTTTCTTGAGGGCAGCAGTGAAAAGTGCAGATGGATCAGGAGTTAAATGAACTACAACACCCTTCTCAGTCAAATTAGGTTCAAAAGTTGACCAGGGTATTCCATTGGTGCAGTGTATGACTGCATCATATTTCCTCCCAGATGGACTCTTGAGCGCCGCCCCCTCCGGAGTCCTGTAGTCAAGAACCTCATCGGCACCCAAGCCCTTCACAAACTCAATGTTGCGAGCCCCACAAGTGGCTGTGACATGGGTGTTCCCTAGCTTTGCTAGTTGAACAGCATAGTGACCCACACCACCTGAAGCAGCAGTTACCAAAACGTTCTTGGGCTGGCCACTCCCATCAAGCTTGAGTCCTGCAATTAGAGTGAGGGCATCACGAGCTGTGAGGCCGGCAATAGGCAATGCTGCAGCTTCAGCAGCTGAGACTTCAGGTGGTCTAGAAGCCGTTAAGCTCTCACTAGCCACAGCAAACTCAGCCATTCCACCTCCATACTATCATTTCGTAATTCACCAAACACAATTAATAAACTATTTGTAAAGAATTAAGTATATTTTGCAGTTGAAATGAGAGGTGAATTACTCGAGTGTTGAGTTTAGCAAGGACTTTGTCTCCGACTTTGAAATCTTTGACTTGTGATCCGATCTGAGCCACCTCGCCTGCGACATCGGTGCCTGGAAGCAACAAATTGTTGAAGGTAAATAGGAGAAAGGAAGGTGAAGAGTTGGATGAGATGAGAAAAGATGCATACAAGGTGTATGAGGAAAGTTTCCGGGGAAAAATAACGGTCGCAGAAGACCCTTCTGAATCTTCCAATCGATTGGGTTGATGCTAACCGCTTCCACTTTCAGTAAAACCTCATTCGTCTTTGGACTGGGAACCGCAACTTCAACGTGCTAATTACAACACAAACCTTGTATTAAACAACAATAACTATGTTTAATTAATAGAAACAGAAAAAGAAGACACTAATTAACCTTCAAGCCGGCGGGGCCTCCTCCACACTTCTCGTACTGAATCGTATTCATCACAGTCTTTGCCATCTCTTCTCCTCTCTTCCTGTTTCCTCTTTTCCACTATTTATATTCTTCTAACACTAATTCATCCATTCATCTCAAGCTTTTAAAATTCAACAAATCACTTTTCTATGGTATGGACAAAATCATGTTCTTCCTCCATTTCGGCTGGAAGCTTCAAACCTACACGTGGCATGTGCATGTACCATGTATATTCATTATTTATATTTTTATTATTAAATATTAATAAATTATATGGTTTTCTTTTTCACACGTTACCGCTGACCGGAATGCTATTCTGTAAACAGTAGTCGTTGTGCTCCTGGTTTGAGAAATTTCAATATACACCCACCAGAATATTAGTCTTTTCAATTTTTTATAAATAAAATATAGTTTAATCTTTTTAACTTGGGAAATCTTTATAACAATAATGATAATTTCTACAATTAGAGTAATAAAAATAGTATAATACTCACGACGACAAAGTAAAAGAATAAGATTTTAAATTATATTTTTGTAAAAGACACCAAAAACTGAGAGCCTATAGAACTTCAGAAGAGTGTTTGTGGACTTTGACCAAGGGTGACATATTCTTTGTATTCTATAAAGCTTTTCTTTCTTTGGGTTCAAGTAAAGAAAAAGCAAAACCCTAAGCACAAACAAAAGAAACGCCCATCTAAAAGTACCGGAATAAAACAAATTAATCTTTCAAATCTCCAACTGCTATTTATTTATGCATCAAATTCACAGTACACTTCCATTTTTATCGTTTGAATTTATTATAATAGCATTAAATTAATATTGGTAAATATGATCGGAGTAAGATTATATTCCTTACATAAAATCTACATTATGTTTGAGTACTTACTGCTGTTTTGTGTTTACTACTAATTGCGACAATAACAGAGTTAAATGTTAATTAACAACAGGGATAAAATAAATCTTGCAAAAAAATAAAACATTCAACATAAATGGCTAGATTTGTATATCGTTATAACTTTACTCCTACAAAATTTACTTTATAGGAGCAAGAATTGTATTTGTAACTTGAAGAACATCTAAAAATCATAACGTCTCATTTTTTAGCATAGGTAGAAATTGGGTAAATGCTTGAATTAATAATGCATGTAGCTATTTATTTCACTATAAAAATATAAAACAAATTACCTTCCATTTTATGACCCACACTGATTAATGTCGATTAACCAACAATAATCCGACAACATGGGTTGATCAATGGTAATGTTTTTATTAAAGAGGACCATTGGTTATTTGTCTCTCAAAGACTTCAGAGCTGTTTTTCAATGAGCTTTTTCTGTTGGTTATGCAAGGATAGTAATTTGTTTTCTTTAATTTTTAGCCATAAAAGTCTCAATAAAATAATTTTATTTTTTATATAAATATTTAAAAACATGAATATTTAGGTATTGTTTGGTTTAGATGGTAGCAGAAAATAATGGTGAAATGGAATTAAGGAGAACAAGAGATTAATATAAAATAAATAAAACAGAAGAAAATATAATAAATAATTATGGTGATAGAGAAAAATAGAGAGATACATAACATAGGGCGAGGTAAGGCGAGGTGAGGTGAAAGAGGGGATGAGAGGAGCTTGAATAGGGAGACCAAGAAAATGATGGCGGCAACGGTGCCTGTGCGGTGGCAACCACCGAACGTTAGGTTTAGGGCTGAGTCTGCGGTGAAGAGGAGAGGGATAGTGACGGTGAAAGCCTTTGGCGATGGAAATGGAAAAGGTAAGAGCAGGAGAGACATGGATAGGGTTTGGAGGGAGGCGTGGAGAAGTGCCAACGATGGCTTTGAGCGCTTCGTCTTCGAAGCCAGGAAGACGGCCGAGCGCCTCGACCGCCGGTATTCCCTTTCACGGCGTCTCTCCTCCGTCGCGAGGGCCGCCGCCGACCGAGCCCGCGAGATTGATCGTGAATTTGAGATTGGACAGCGGTACCGCACTTTGAGCATGGATTTCCAAAGGAACTGGCCCAGGGTCAGTGTGTGTGTTTATTTTGGTATTTTGGTTTGATGAATGGATTGATTTAATTGTGATTTTGCACTGGTGCAGTACAGGAAGCAGCTCAACGACTTTCTGGATAGTCCTATCGGAAAGAGCTTCGCTGTAAGTAAATTCGCCCTTTTTTATCAGTATATAACACAACCATATCTTATTTTACTCTTAATTTCAAGTGGTTATGGCTGTTTAGACGCTTTTCTTCATCTGGTTCGCACTCTCTGGTTGGCTTTTTCGCATTCTCATAATCGCAACATGGGTACTTCCATTTGCTGGGCCTCTTCTCATTGGAACATTGGCCAACTCCTTAGTTATCAAGGTACCCATCCCATTCCATTGTTCTCAATCTGTGTGTGCTACTTCGTAGTTTATTCAAATTCAAATTCAAATTGGACAGGGATCCTGTCCGGCTTGCAAGATGCAATTTACTGGGTACAAGAACCAAGTAATTCGATGTACAGGCTGTGGCAACATTGTGTGGCAACCTAAAGATGGTAAAGGGGATTTCTTTTCAAGAGGCACAGGTGGCAGAACCAACTCTAAATCAGATCCTGACATTATTGATGTCGACTTTGAGGAGAAGTGAAGTCACCTATCAATCCATTTCGCTCTGTTAAACGCAATATTTTTTCTTTCTTTCTGTTTTGGCACCTTTTCTCTACAATTCTACTTTGTTCTTACATATCAAGTTAGTTCACGCATATGCACCTGTAAATTTATTTTCATGTTATGAGTACAAGAAATGGGATACCAAACAAAAAGAATAAAACAGACATTTATGCCTGTTATGAATGAGTGCAAACACTTTCATGGGCTACCATACCATTCGTTATCTCTGCAAAAAACAGAATTGGTTAGGTAAGCTAGGTAGAATCATTTTTTAGTCAAATTCTTGGGTTTAGCTATCGTCCACCCACGTCATAGATGAAGCATATTGCCATCAGTTGGACCTGGTGCCCCTTGCCCCTTGAGGATTTTAAATATTTGAGATGAGTGTTAATCTCTTACTAAACATTCGTATTTCTCTTCAATTTCTGTATTTTTTTATGTCTTTCGCATGTTTTCAGTTTCCGGTCCATCTCTCTTACTTTCCTCAAATCTAAGTCTCTTTTCTAGGAATAACGTGAGTTCAATGAAAAACAACACATTAAAGATGTTATGCGACAGTGTCCGATAAACAAGGGTCAAGGCCGCAGGTTTAAAATTACCAATTTCGTTTCTCTTGATTTTGTATTATGCATAGATGGATCTCTCTCCCTTACAATCTTTTTCATTTTTAATCAGCGCTACATGAAAATGAATTATCTCTTGATGCCTACCTAACTGACAAAATTGAAACAATGTTTATTCAACTTCTTTAACTACCACCAGGGACCACGCAGTTCTTATATTAAGTTACTAATCGTCGTGCAGAAGGGAAATTTCCTTTATTTCCTCACATATTTAGTTATGCCGTGTGTATTGAGTCTAATTCAGCACTACACAAGGGAGCTATATGAAGCAAGCCTAAGATGAAGATCCTCTACTGTACGTTCTTTCGCAAATTACACAATCTCGATTACATTGCATAGAGGCGGTAAGCGCAGGTTGAGATGGACGTTAATATCATACGAACATTTACAATTGAATGGCATAGCAGGTAACCTTGAGGGATTACACCAGCAGCCATGCATTAGTAATTAGTCGCAGTGTGCTTCTGCAGAACCTTCTTAGCTTTCCTCGAGAAGCTTCTGACCATAACCTTGTCCGAGAAAGTTAACGGAAGATCTTCCTCTACAGTATCTCTTGGTTCATACCAGCCAACAGAGGTACTCTGTTTTGATTTGTCCATGCCAGACATGACTGACAAATCGGGATCTTCTATTATATCTTGATCTTCTGGTGTATCTTGATAGAGGTGTTTCAATATGAAAAGTGCGGTATCATAGTCCCGCCAATAGTTTCTGTCAACCAGATAGAAAGATTAAACACGGCAGTAATAAAAATAAGCATACATAAATGGCAAATCTGTCAATAAATCGTCATGTAGTTAAAATAAAAAACGAAGATCCAAAGCAAACTCCCTCTTCAAATCTCACATTAACCATGTATCCTCCTTCATCTTTTTCTGGTATGTTAATTAATGGATATGCTTCTTTAAGTACACTACGCAATCATAATTCTCTAATAATATTGCGTTATTAAGAAGGGAGGAAAATTCATTGAAACCAGTAGAGAATGCAGAGAATACTAAACGTGCAAACAGATCGAAACAAGAATCAGACTAAACAAATGCATGACACAATATGATGACAAAAAACTCAATCATGGGACCTGGATCATTTCAGTCACCACATTGCATCTGATTTGATTGACAGTTTCACACTCTGACCCAACAATTGCGCCATCAACCAGGCAGTTGGATAAAGAATACATATGCTAATCAGAAGAGTCATAAGTCGTGATTTCTATTCAATTGCATTTTATTAGTTTTATATGAACAAACATTTCTTGAGGAGGGAGGGGCACCGTTTCTAAACACACATTTTCTTAATTTTAAAAACTAAATATAGTAGAAGGATGGACCACCAAGGTCAGAGCTTTAGAAAGAACAAACGTATGCAACCGTACTTTAATAAGCTAAGAGATTGTTTCCATGACTAGAATCCGTGACCACAAGGTAGCACAAGATAGAATGTTTCGTTGTGCATCCCATAAATTTTTTGGGCATTCTTGTTCATTTTGGGATGGAGATTCCGAAATGTAAAATATAGATTATGGAAAAACCATTCTGGAATGAATGAGGTGTCCAAAAATTTCATTAGTGTGCAAAAAAAAGGCCCATAAGACAAGTATTAAATTTAAAACAAAAATACCAGTTCAACCGGTGACCTAAAATATAACCCAATTGCCTCATTCACTCCAGTTATATGATCTTGACAGTATAACTACAACTCTACAAGAATGTCAGTTGTAAACACACTTACGTATGTGCTCCAATTGCTTGCAGATATGGATGCTCAAAGGTCTTGTCCTGCAGACGATTTATGAAGAAAAAGCGAAATTAATAACAAATAAACACCATACCGGACAGAAAACTAAATGAAAGAAACCAAAGGCCGTCTTTATTTGGAAAGAACTAGGTATAACCCTTGTGGTAATCCCATTCCCTTTCAAACATGTTCCTGTTAAATTATTTTAATTCCAAAATTTCAATTTTTAATGTCTCGGTAATTGAGATTGATATTTTTCATGCAAAGGTACATATATCCAAGGACATAATGGATGCTTCATATACACCAAAGGGTTTATATCTCAGTTGTGTTGTGTGTTCTCATTTTGCACAAGACAACAGAGTGCAGTAGCTAATTAGAACAACTTCATACCTGAAGCATGTGATCAATTCGACCACTCTTGCTTCCTGTCAACCTCTCCATCATGAAAGATCCATATGATGTCTCTTCTTCCTCTTCCGAACTCTCCCCTTCAATACAAATAGGCAAGAATTTGAACAAAAATTCAAGAAAACCATTGTCACATCGATGTTGCAACATTCAGAAAAAAAATACATTTTAAGAAGTGGGCTCTCCTCTAAATTGGAGGGCTGCACTTCAGAGAGTAAAACCACAGTTAGAACCACGATGGAAAAATTAGCAGTTGAAATTGTGATTAATTACGTGCACACAGATAACAAATTATGTAATAGTTATAATTTCAACCATTGGTTTTTCAATCAACAATTATAATCCTACACTTAATCCCATAAAGCACACCACACACACTAGAAAAGTAAATTCCTTTCATAAACAGAAGACTGTTATAGTTGCAAAATTAGCATCAAACACAAACTTCTTGGAACTGCTATGGTTTTTGTAAATAGAAACTTCATAATCAAAACCATGCATGCATGAAAATATATTTCTACATTAGGAACAAAGATTACATAGAAGATAAAGCAAACCAGTAAGATCTAATCTCACAAGTCTTCCATGAAATGTCAGTCTGAGCTCATCTACAATAATAGTTTTAGATTTAGCATGGAATTTGGGAAGCAGGCCCCTTAAGTTTTTAAAAATATGAGCTCCCTACCATTTTCCAGGATTAGTAACAGATTATAATGCAATCCTAAAAACTTCAACATCATTGGTTTTGTTTGCGTTAATATTTGCCAAAATGTCAGTCAATGAAACTTACTGCCTACAAGAACTACAACCTATTAACCTAGAGCAAGAACCATTCTTCATGTTTATTTCATTTTTTTGGAAGGGGACATTCCTTATCTGAAGTCAATTACAGCGAGATTAGACATAAGAAAAAGCATTTAAAGCTGAATAATAAAACCATTCAAATGCTTGTCAAAAGAAAAATCCTTCTAAGTCAACCACAAGTGGAAATCCACAAAGATTACAATCTCCCATTTAACAACTACTAAACCAGTGGTTCTAAAAGTGATAGAATTCTGAATCTCATGAATTTGAAATTCATAAAAAAAGTTATCAAACAAAAATGAACATAGATGATAATGTTACCTTCTATGTTCTCCATTTTCCCCGACTGACACACTGTGATTACCTTATCCTGCTTAGAGAACAGAAATTATAATCATTACCATGTACAAGACTAGAAAATAAAATGCAAGAGATTGTGCTTTCTCTGTTCAATCTGATAGTCTTATTTTAAACTGTGTATCTTTTGTTTTAATTTTGAATGTCAGAAAAATAATACACTGTGTGTTTTCAATCCATAATAATTAGGGCTGGTAACAAAACTTTAACTAAGATTAGTTTATTTGTACATTTCTATTTCCAACAAGAATTGCTAACCAGATAATGGAAACACCAGAGTCCTGAACACCACTCAAAAGCAAGCAACTAATAAAGCAATAAAAATAAACAACTAATGATCATCCACTTCTTAGGCTTGACGTTTCTGTCTGTTTCACCCTTCATTTCCTTCACTGCTGCTTAAGAGGGATAACTATTGCTACGTTTTATGTACTTCTCGTGTTAAAATCCTTTCATTTTTTATCAATGACAACTACAACAACCACCATCTGTATATATTTCTTGAGCAAGTCAAATGAAATATCAAAAGCCAAAGTGTAATGATACAATATTCTAAAAGACATTTTATTACAGAGAAAATTGGATTAATTGTAGCACGAGAGAAAAATAAGAAGTCAAGGTGTAATTATAATTGAAACATATTTTTTCACTTAACCTTTAAACCTTTTGTCATCTCTTACACTTAGTTATTCTTTTGTACAAAAAAGAGGAGCTCTCACTCACCCTTGCAGATTTCATATAATTCTTTATTGCATGAGTTCGAACTGCTAAGTCTTCAGTAAATTCCTACATCAAGATTTAAGAGCATTATTTGAGATGGATATTATGGTCCAAAGCAGTCACATAATTCTATCATCTTTTTTGCCCCACCTGAAATCCAATGTGCAATCTTTTCCCTCCTCTGTGATATGGAATCAAAACTGGTCGTTGGCTGATGTATTCTTTACAGACAAGTGGCTCTATCCTGTGGTGAATTTCAAAAATAGCATATCATACATTGTTTAGGCTGAAGACAATATTAAAATAGAAATGATTTACAAATTAATGTTTGTAGCAGTATCTACCATTCTGCGTGCTAATGTTATCGAAAGGAAAAGAAAGCCAGCAAACACCGTATATTATTGGTACGTAACATATTATGCAAACAATAACTTAACCTAAAACTTCTATTTATTCTAATAATTACTATTTGAAAAATGCTAGTTTGACACTACTATTCACTTATACTACTATTTGACACTGCATTTTATTAATAAAATATTATATATGAATAAAATAATAATATATATTAGTGTTAAATGGTGTCAAAGATGAATAGTAGTGTCAAAATATCACCACCCGTAACTGATAATTTTGATGTGGCAACCATCTATTGCAGAACACGCCTGATGTTTCTTAAATAATAAGGACTAAAATGAATATCTTATACTATAAGAGCAATCAATATCAATAGTTTACAATTTCGTAAGAACTAAAAAAAATACAGTTAAGAATTAAAATTGTAAAATAAATTTTATTGGGACCCAAACTATAAGAAAAATTTATAAGGACTAAAACATACTATAGGTATATTTAAGCCAAAAAGAAAATTAAATATAATCTAAATATTGCCCATTTATTCTTCACCGTTTTAGTAGCAAGAAGGAAGAAGCTTCTAATTTCCAATTTCCAACAGTTTTGGTGTATCATTAAATGATATATGTTTATGCTCAACCTTGATAATTCTCTTATCATAAGAGAAATGTTATGTACACAACAACGTGAAAAAGAGAAAGGAGAGAAAAGCATCATATGTAATTAATGATGTCAGAGATATAGATACAGAAGAAAAAGTAGTGTTGTGTACTACTAAAAAATTGTTGTATGAATATCTACTTATCATAATCTATACATTAGAATAATATTGTACAAATAAACAGATGGTAAGAAATTAAATCATAATATAATCACTAGGGATACTTCATTGGGACTGAAATTTTAGCAAACCTGTAGGCTACTGGATCATAGGGGTGAAAAATGTTGAACATCTGCCGACAAGCTGGCATCTCTTCTCTTATATTTTCCTGCTCCCAATATGCTTGTCCTTTACCTGAAACAAACAAGAAAGAAACATAGTTATCGATCTATATGCATATGATTAAAAATTGGATGTTACAAGTGACTGACACTTGTAATCGTAACTTTTTTCCTGATAAAAGCATATAAAGTTTTAACATTAATCTAATAAAGCCAAACAAAATTGAATGGAGATTGTTAGTACAAAAGAGTACACAGCGAAAGCTGATCAGTGTTAGAATAATACATGACAAAAATTCAACAGTATAGTAACTGTATTTTACAATAATTTCGAATATATCTTGGGTAACCTCTCAAGATTAGTTTCCATATTTCCTTATCCCTATATTCAGTTAGAATTATGATCTAGGATTAGCATAAATAAGGGCCAATGATTTATGTTTTGTATCACATTGGAAAACATCATATGTTATGAACCTCACCAAGAGATCTCAATATTAAAGGTCTATTATTCAAGGAGGCAAATGAACCAACAAGGTGTAAGGGGTGACTGGTACCTGGAAAACCCTGTTAGTAAAGGTGGTTAGAGTAGTTAGAGAGGTCTATTTGAAAATTTGGAAGTTGAGAGGAGAGGGACTTATAAATATAATTTTCTATCAAATAGGAGAGGGGGACTCATTATTTGAGACGGCATTAACCTGTTTTCACAGTTCTAGAAGAAGGAGCTTCCCCTTGGCAGAGCTGATTAATAGAATCTCTTTGGTTATCCTCCCCCTCATCTCTCTTTCATGATCTTACTATCATATCAAGACAACATTAACTTTACAGTATGGAGTCTCTTTTACTTTCTTTTCCACCCTATATGCCTAAAACCATAATGAACTATCCAAGCGGCACCATCCTCTATAATCTGTTGGCAAGCTCTCTAAAAATCTAAAAGTCCACCCTGTTTCAACAACCATTTTTCTCTTCCAACTATTTGCCTCTCTTTCCATGATTCGCTCAAGTCAATCTTAAATTCTACTGATTTTAAGTACAGATTTCATCATATATAATTCACCTTAAAGATACAACGACCAATATTCTAGAAGGAGCTTCTTCAAAAGATTGATCAAGATCTGAAATAAAATGTAAAATACCATATAAAAGACTTGCATACCAATGCCTATGCGGATATTACGAAGTGCAAGAAATACACCAAGAGGAGATCCAACAGCAAAGAATGTATCCACCTGCACAAATGCAGTTAAACAAACGGACAGTAGGATAAATAGGGCTCTTTTTTGTTCCTGTTTTAAGGAAAATACTTTTTTAAGAAAAAAATATATATCTAAAAACATTATAACGATTATAGAAGTATTTTAGGAGACAAAAAGAAAAAGCCTCAAAAAAACTATTTTACTACTTTCGACAGAAACTAAAGAGAGTAGCTTATTAGAAGGCCTAAAAACAAGCTGTATCATGGAATCACTTTGATGTTAACCTCAAGTACTAAATATTTACTGTAGTAATTAACAGTGGCCTGTCTTCTGTCAATGTTGAATCTGTTAAATGCAAATCTCAATGAAAACATTTGTTAGCAATAGATGACAGAATCAAAGTTCGTATCTGTTTCCATACCTTGAACTGAAGCTTGGTGTACTTTATATATGGAGTATAACTCTTTGGTGCATCTTGTATGGGAGGTGACCTTTTAGGTAACTTCTGTACTGCCATAATGCAAAATGCATGTAAGCATCCTTATTTGCTGTGTCATAAATTAAAAATCAAGATGAACATAGAAAACATCTCAAAAAAAGAAAACCAGTAATTACCAGAATGTAATTCTTCCCCGGTATGATTATTGCTATGACGTGATTCCAGTTCAGCTTTCAATGATTCAATCTAAACAAATAAACTTCGATAGTCACAACTTATGAGCAAGATATAGACAAGGAGCCATTCTAGTAATTAGCATCATGAGCTTGGTTTGCTAAACACTTTCGCTATAAACTTAAGTGTAACAAGATACCATTCACATTGACTAAAACGAAAGGCTTTATTAGAGAACAAATTAAATTGGGACAGATTCCCACACTATTGGTGAGAAGAAGGATTTACAGCACCAAAACAGACCAAAAAAATTGGAGAAAATGTGCATAAATCTTTATCATACACAGACTTTTACACTTAATCAATATATGGTTCCCTACAATTAGAGGACTGTAAAATGTTAGCCTGCTCCTAATCTGAAAACTGGTGGTTGACATGGTATAAGCCGTACATGATCATGTCACTGAAATTTTAATTCTTGTCTCTCACATTCTTCATCATTAAATTTAAATTTTAGCACAATAATCATAGCCTTAAATGTCATTGCAAGTTACAAATAAATCATTACTGGACATGAACCTAACAACTTAAAGATAATTTCATTTGAAACATGTTGCACTGCACATGAACATTCTTGCTTCATCTTAAAAACAGTGACGGTTTTAACAGTAAGGCTTTTTCATATTTACATCCTCTCAATCCTTCTCCCTCTCTTCAAAGGAGAAAGCAGGCTATAAAGGACCATCTAAAACAATTTTTTTTTAAAAATGGAAAAGTAGAACTGGAAACTAACCTCCTCTCTGAGCTTGTTTATTACTTCATCCTTATTTGTTATAACTTTACATTCTTCCTTATCTACTGGCAACCCAACATTCATGATCTCAGGCTTATCCAATGCACCCATTTTCTCATAATGTGCGTCACTGGAATCAGAAAGGAACTCAGAAACATCTCCCTTGTTACTTGGTTCCGGAGAGCTAGGTTCTGCAGAAAATTCATGTACACTTGATAACTCAGGGCCTAAAACTGAGGAATCCTCACAATATTCTGCCTCCATTTCTGGACTAGTATGCTGTGTACTCTTCTTTTCTTCAGAGGGACTCACCATACTAAATGTGTCATCCTGATTGATTGGTGAGTTCTGCTCATAATTATATTCCTTATCAGGGAGTGATTTTTTATTTTGATCATGTTCCTTGTACATCCATTCCATTGGAAATGGGGATGATAGATTATCTTGATGGCAAAGGATATCATATGAGAGGACACTTCCCAGAGAATGACCATATAATGAAACCTACACAAGTCCACATGAAATGAACCACTATAGACATTGAAACTGTAGAGGGGAAAACGAAGGAAATCTACTCACTGGCGTACCTTTCCATCGTATCCAGGATTCCGTTTTAGAAACTTCAGATATAATCGATTCAGTTGGTTGGATACCTAGACAAGTGTAAATTCACAAGTCAAAATATGTGCTTTTTAAAATTCTTATTACAATGGTATAAAATCCAACTTTCTAAAGCAACGTATATTCAACTGCTGAGAAAAAAGAAATAAAAAATGTGATAGTGCATCTATTTTTTAAAAATGATACCTGCAGTGCAGTTACACATAATCCTAAAATGTAAAGGTTTCATTTATCTTTGCAGCATAGCTTTGAAATAGCAAATTATTTTTGGAAACAAGATTGCACGTGCAAGGGAGTTTCTAGATATAAAACTTCCTTAAGCTCTTAAAAAGTAGAATTCGGGATTTATGGATTCTGGAGGAAACTAAGGCAAGATTGGAAGAATGAAGAAACAACCAACTGTTGTTTGAATGAATTTCCAAGGCATGTTCCATCAACAATACAACTGAAAATGTTAGAAAATGAGAAGAAAAGAGAGTAAAGGTCAAGAAGATTATTGAAGTTCAACTCCTAGAGTTCTCAGGCATCACATGCCAGGGAAGCTACAGTTTATTTTACCTTTCTTTTATAGATTCAATAAAAGCCAGTTTCATCATTTACATTGGAATAGACATGCATTGAGAGCCAAATACACAGTTTAAGAAACAAAGTTAAGTAATCATTTTCTCAGCTTTATCACAGCCAAGAAAAGTACCAATATAATAATTATTTCTTAAAAGCCAGAAGGATTGAAAACACAAAAATAATAATTTACTTAGCCAAACAACTAAAAACAATAGTGATTGACCAAGGTATCGAACTATTACAATCAATTTAAACCAAAATAGTAACGTTTGATGAATAAGCTTAAGCACTCCAACGCCATTGCTCTCAAGATCATTAATGCTTTGCTTGGTTTAAAGGTACAAAAAAGAGGGTTAATATCCCATATTGGATAATGATATAACTAAAGTACTTTTTACAAGAATTAAGCAATACTCTCCCTTGAGCTACCATTTTGTGTGTAATTAAATATAGATTCACATCAGTAATCATACACTCAAAGAAAGATCAGAAGACATACAGAGTCAATTATGTCTTGACAGTAAATTGGGCTCATGTAGTATAACACATCATGAACAGTTGCACTCAAAGTAACACGCAATCCTCGTACTCCATCCAACGTTATTTTTTCAACAGCAGTTTCACCACTCAGCTTCAAACCTTTTCTCCACTAGATAACATGAAATAGTCAATTAGTTATAATTTAATAAAAGAAAGATCATGACTAACATCAGCAAACATAATAAATAAGGGTATCAGGTTTCTGTGTGAAAATTGTAGTGTTCTCTTTATGTAGTCATTCAAGCATTAACTTGGAACGAAATGATCTCAAGGATTTCTCTGTGGCCCTAAACATGTATGTGATTGGTTTATGTTTTGGCATTTCTTTGGTGTTTAATTTTGGTTGATTCAACAAGATTGCTCTTTCCAACGTCATCATACCTTGTGCAACTAGCTAAATGACAGAGAAATTAAGTGGCACAAAAGACAAAACAAACAAAAGAGAAGCACAATTTGTAAAATTGTCTAGTCCAGACTACATTCCAATTCTACCAAACATAATTTCATCATTCCTTAAAATGCTGACTAATTTAACATAATTATTTTTAATCTAATCAGAAAACATGACTCAAGGAAACTAAAATGTAAAATACCACAAATGCTCAAAATTGGTTAAGAAAGGGAAGCACGTGAAATTGACAATCAAAAACTACGAGAGAGATTTCAAGGAGATCTATAGATTTAATGCAAGTTTCTTACTGTGCAGCACCAGTGACAGTTCAGGAATCAGGTCTTCAGATCCATAGTACATATATCAATATAATAACTACATATTAGCACATACTCATCTTCAATTTTAACCCTAACCACAAAATAATGTCCAGTGTACAAAAAAGGAAAATCAAGGCGAGATAGGGCTAAGTTTTATGGAGAGGGGAAACCTTACAAACAACCTCAAAACACAGGTAAAACATAATGGAGGACAAAAGGCTTGGAACACACAGATAATAACTTATTGAATACCTGGCATGGGATAAAAAGGACCCTTTGGGTGCCACGCTGATGAGCAGTAAGGTGCTGCTCCGCAAGACCTGCTGTAATATGCCGGAAATTGCCCACATCATCAACCAAATTGGATTTTTCCAACCTTTGACCAATACCATGAACCATAAATACCAAGTGTCGAACAGGGACCTACAAACAATTCCTTTCATGTAATTGACAACAAATAAACCAAGGCAGGACTGGGGAGCTATACCATATGATAAATTCAGTTTTTTTAAAATGATAAAACAGAGTCCCCCCTCTGCTGTCAGCAGAAATGTAAGGACTATACCGAGACAGGTGAGAGACATAAGTATAATAATGATAGCAATCCTGATTTATGCTACACACCTGAGAGCAATAATCATCCATAGCCTCCTCCTTCTGCTGTCTAAGTTCATCCTGTTAAAAGTTCCAAGTTAATACCAATAGAAAAATTAGTATTTATGTCCTTTCAAAAAAAATCCACATACAGTTTGTTCGAAACTAGCTAATGACTATCCACAAATGAAATCAAACACATACAAAATAAGATACGGGTTACCAAAACAAGTTAAATATATGTGTGTGTGTGTAATTATAAGAAACATAGTAAAATTTGTCCATTTCCATAATCACTGACATTGAATGTGAGAAACTTGCTGGTTTTCTAATATAAAATATGTGTTAAATAATATTTGATTTGGGCATGCTAGACATGACAATGTGTATGTCAGCACAAACTCACCTTTAGAATCACAGAAATAGTAGAAGATCAAATTATAAAGCAAAATTGGGATATCACTCTCGTTCTCCTAAGTAAAGAATGAGCAATACTCTTATATGTTATTATAGCAATAAAGGAGGGGAATAAAAACAGAAAACCTGGGTCGGTTTTGGAGAATTTGATGGAGAGTAACCACGCCTAAGCTTGATTCCATGTCCAGCAAAACTAACAAAACTAGAAAAGCCAGAAGCATCAATATTTAGCCAGGCCTCCCAGGTATTGTCTTCTCCTGTGAAAAGGGCATGCAGGCCCTGCATGTTCGACACCGATATACAATAATGCACAAGATATCAGTAATAAAATTCAATCCACAACAGTAAATAAATGGGTTGAATATGTTGTAGGCCCTATAAATATTTAAAATGTTAACCTTTAAAATATCCTGTGTTTTGAAATGTGTTACATGCGGTTCTAGTTCTTCACAAAAAAAAATGTCTCTTTGTAGTCCCCCGTTTAAAAAAATAGCGACCATAGACAGTTCTATAACTGGGAGATCAAAAGGAAACTGTTTTTCTAGGGACTAAAGGCAAACATTGCCCTATTTACAAGGACTAAAGATATATTTAACCCAAATAAATTGTATCGTTCTTTTTTGAAAGAATCTGCGTACCTGAGTGGAGCCCTGCAAATCAACTCGAGCAGCAAAAAGTCCTGATGGTTGAAATGTTCTTCGATGCCAAACCTATATAAATCAATAAAAGTAAATCTTTAACTTTTTGAAGCAAAGACGAACACAAATTGAAAATCAACTGTTGTAATCAAAACCCAGCAAGAAAAAGTATTTTAAAAGGCTAAATTACACACGAGAAGCAGAGAAAAATTAGCTAAATAACATCACCTACTTAGATGCATTGCTACTTCGTATCAGTTTTACAAGAAATGTTTCAGAAAGATCTAAGGATTGTAATGCCCTTAGACAGTGCAATAGTTACGGCTATTTGATGTTTATCATTGGAGAAGGATTCTAAAATTTTCAAAGAAAGTAGTTGCCTGTTTTTAGGGGGGTGGGGGACGGGGGTTGATATTTTGCAGTGCTCCAGTTTCAGCTACTTTAGAAAAGTGACTTTTGGTTGATAGGCAACCAGATTAGCTCTACTAAAATCAAATGCTTTATTTGACTGTACTTTCTTATTTTTCCTATTTTGCTTTCACCTCTTTTAGGTTTACAACATAGCTTCTGATTCTCATCTCATAAATTTTCTTCTAACAATGTATAAAGAAATAAAAATTAAGAGACAAAGAAATAGAGCGTTAGAAAAACCCAGGCATTTACCTAGCAATTGAAGTGCAATAGTTGTGCTGAACCTATATTTTCTTAATCGTGTGCCAGAACACCATTTACAGCTAAATCATTTGTAAAATTGTAAAAGTTGATCATGCATTCAATAAATAATTTGAACAATCATACAGACCTGACTACGATAAGCTATCTCTAGCTGTTCAGCAACATCTTCACGAAGTGGTAGCCAATCCAGGCCCCCTTTACGTGCAAACCAATGGCCTCTCAGGACACGTCTGTTTTCTCCATTCCAATAAACAGGGAAACAATGTCTGGCAACCAAGTCTACCTCGTACAGTCCTCCCTTTACAGGGACACCAACCCTCTCCTCCTCTGTTTCATAGAGTTGAGATGATTCACTACGTCCGAAAAACGATTCAGTCTCTGACTTCGTACCGGAACTTTGCCGCTCTCTTGGGCCTTCACTGCATTCCGCATACTCCCTCCACCAACCAGAAAGCAGTTCTTCCTCTCTCTACCAATCCATATACAAGACAGAATCTCACTATCTAAAGGTCACCAGGGTGATGATCGAAATAAAAGAGAAATACAACGAAACATTCAAGTATACATTTCATAGAATGACCTGCAAGAAACATGCTTCAATGGCCAGAGAATCTCTCATGCCAAAACGAAAATAGTCACTCTTGCCTACAATCTCTGTTCGGGGAACTGAGGCTGCCAACTCTGTTCGAAAAAAATAATTTATGAATGCAGTAATAACAATTACGAATGTGTGTCACCAGAATCCAGATGGATAAAGAGGTAGTTACTATTACAGTAAATGTAACGTGAGTCCTTAATTGAAATCCTAAAACCCTAGAGATTGAATTAGATAGATACCGTTGGGAGCCAGAGGGATCTTACAAAAGTACCACCGAACATCACCGCCATCAGAGGGGCTACACGTCTGCGCCAGATACTTCTGCCTTGCTTTGGAGTGTTCGATCACGTCCTCCAATCTCGCAATGTTAGAAGGCGTGTTTTTTAGCAAGTCCGGCCGAAGCTCTTCCGCTTCCGCCATCGCCACCGTCGTTTCCACCGCCACCAAGCAAAGAAGCCTTTGCTTCCACTCTGCCTCCCCTCTCTCTCTCTGTAATTTTTAAAATTAGTATTATAATTATGATCGTAAAAAAGAAGAAGAAGAAGAAGAAATAGTAATAATCACCAAATGAAAAGAAAGATCGAAACCGAGAGTGGAAACATTGAAGGTCAGGTGAATTGAATTCAATGTGACAACACCTTACACCGCTTTCCTAATCTTCTTTCTTAACTTTTCCTTCCAACCCCTCTTCCTAACAATTCTCCCTCTGTTAATTATAATTAAAATATAATTAATTATACTAACAAGTATACATTAATGTTTTAAACACCTTTTGGTTAATTACGAACAAAATACTTTTCCATTATTAATGAGGGCATATATTCCAAGCAAACAACACTTAAGATATTAAATTGCGTTTTTAAAGGAGATAATCATTGAATAATAACATTGGCATTTCCAACTTTTAGATTAACAAACGTGGAAGATATTTGTTTGAATTTCGTATATTGTAGATGTTGCAGATAATTTTATCGTCAAATTACAAGTAACTCGTCTCAATTAGTCACATAATTAGTTTCGTATGGAACTCGACTTCATGTCAAAAACAAGTAATATTCTCATGTCTTATAGTTTAGCAACATGGTGCCTTTTTTATTCATAAAACCTCTTGTTTGTTTTACAAATCACAATATTTTATGGTTGTTATTATTTACTCCTATATTTTTAAACTTGCATCGTAATGGGAATAAAATAACGGTAATATTATTTAAAAGGATATTTTAAATTATGCATTCCTATATATATTTTTTAATTTAAAAAATACTTTCTAAAATATTAATACATTTTAGATTCAAAATGTTAATATAGTTCAGATTACATAATTTGAAATGTTAATAGTATGTTTTTATGAAACTGGAAATACTTTTCTATGTATAATCTTAAATATTTTATTATATTTTAAATTACACATTTCAATATGTATTTCTTAATTTAGAATATATTTTCTATTAAGATAATATATTTAGAGAATATAATATATTTTCAGAATGAATTTTTTTATTTTTTTATTACATATAAAATAAAATAAAAATGTATTATGGATAGAAAGTGTGTGTTTTGAATTGTATATAATACATTTGAAGATATAAAAGGATAAATTCAAAATTTTACCATCTTAAATACAAAATTTTAAAAAGGTAAACTTAAAATTTTATTTCATTTGGAAGTGTACGGTTGTATAATTTAGGACCTTACTTTTATTGATTATTATTCCAAAATAAGATAAAAGAAGCGGATAAAATTAAATTTTGATTGAAAGAAATTAATAAGTGGAAAAAATAGATAATCTTACCCGTACATTAAACTTTATACTTGATTATCTTCAATAAAAAAAAATAAAAAAAAGTGTATAAACTTTTACAAGCTTTTAACGTAGCGAAGAAATATATGATGTCACTGAAAACAACTCACAAATAAATAAATGAGTAAAAGAGAAGAAGTAACAAAATAATACATAATGCTTAGGTAAAATTTTCAAAATTACATGAAACTTCTTTTTTTTAAGTTACAAATCAAATGCAAAACATAACGAATAGAAAATAAAATCAGAGAGTATCGAAATGAATAAAATAAAAACTTTTAGAAATTTAAGAAAAAAAAGGTAAAACGAATAAAATAATAGGTATATTCGTTATTAAAAAACTCTAAAAAGTTTATAATACCTTTTTTCATAAAAAAAAATACTAAAATGAAAATATAATTAAATCATATTTTTCATATAACAGTAAGTATATCATACAAAAATTCTATAATATGTCTAACTATAAATATCTATACATATTTTAAAAAATAAACTTTTTTCAAAAAGGAATTAAGAGAAATATCTTGTTATAATTACAAAATAAAATAAAATAAAATTTTGTTATTAGTATTTTGTATCATGCACAAACATTTACATCATATCATTCATAAATATTTATTTAATTCAATTAAAATACATCAAGTTCATATTTGATAAATCAAATAATTACAATATTTATTCAAGTTTTTATAAAATAAAACAAAATATCCTCTTAAAAACAGTTGTTGGTTGTTATTATAAAAAAAAGAAACAAATATGTTTTAAAAAATATTGTGTTATGTGTTATTTTAATTATCTCTAAAACTAAATTTTAGGTTGATTTTTATTCTGTAACTATTTTATAGGTATTACTATAATAAAAAATTTCATCCTAAAAATTGAGTAAAAAAATAAATATAAATTTCTCTAATGATTTCCTTCATCTCCTAAATTGAACCACTAAACCTTGGCATTTTCCATAACAAATCATATAATAGAGCTAACAACAATAACAATTCTATATATAGGATCTATTAACCTTCAAAAGTAAGCATATGAAATTCATTTAAGAATTGTGAGTATTAATACAATGAAAATACTTACTATAAAAAAATACTTTACAATGTCTAATTTATGTCTAACATTCAATTTCATATCAAATCTAATTAATCAATCAAAACACAATTTTCAAAGATACTATACACATAAAACCTTAAGATAGAAATAAACATTGATTGAGTCATGAGTGGACACCCTTTGCACTTCATCAATATTTTTTTATTTTTTACTAAATTCATCATCATTGAATTTACGCAAAATAAACACACTAAATTTACTATCCTCAGATCATCATAAGGAGAATGAACTGCTCTGATACCAAATGCAATATCCCATATTTTTTATATAATAGTAACTATATCGTACAAAAGTTTTATACTATGCATGAATATAAATATCTATACATTCATTGTAGTTTTTCAAAAATAATTTTTTCAAAAAATATTTAATAAAAATATATTGTTATAATTACAAAATAAAATAAATTTTATCTATCAGCATTCCATATCATTCATAAATATAGATGTCATCTATAAAATTTCATTAAATTCAAATTCATCCAATTCATATTTAATAAAACAAATAATTACAAATTCTATTAAAAATAATAAAATTAGGTCCCCTTACCAAATATCATAATATTAGATAAATTTATATTTCAAAGTAGACAAACATTAAAAAAAACATAAAACTAATTTCTTTTATCTTTATATAATATAAATACTCAAAGGAGTTTCAACCTAACTCTATTTAATAATTTGATCTGACACTTTTGTTTTATTCAATGCTAACAATCTAGGGGTGACATCTGATTGTCAGTTTGATAAGAAAAGAAGACAAAATTAAAAAATAAAAATAAAGAAAAAATAAAATAAGAGAGAGTTGATAGTTTTTATAAAAATAAATAGAATATTATCTTTAGAGATAGTTGATAGTTGTTATTATAAAAAAATATTCACATATTATTTTATTTATTTCTAAAACTAAATTTTAAGTTTTTTTATTCTATAACTATTTTTTTTAAGATATCAATATTAAAAAAATAAACTATTCGAAACTTTATACTTTTTTAAAATAACAAATCTAATGTAAACTATAAAAAAACAAAAGAATGCATCATTAAAAATAGTGAAGGCGTGTGCTTTTAGTTCCTCAATCAAAACCAAAGACGATTAATTATTAGTCAATATAATATAATAACGAATTAATGAAATTATTATATTTAAAAAACTAATTATGGTGAATAGTTTTTTGCATGCTCATAAACGATATTTTTTAAATACTGGAACATTTGTAAAAAGATTGCTTTGCAAAATTGGTGAAAGTTTATATCTATACATGTAATAGATTTGATTCATCTTAGTAAAATAAAAAGTCATATTCCACAATGGATTGTATCGTCTTTACATTTGATTACGGATTGTTTTAATATATATATAATTTATATATACTTACAAAATATTATAATTAATTATATAATTTTGTTATGCTTATTCACACGTTTCATTCCAATGTTTCAAAATAAATTTAAACAGTACAATATTAGTATAATAATAAAATAATTTATTTTAAATACTATTCGATAACACTCCAAGTTTAATCCTCGAAAAAAAAGAAATAACAAGTAGTTAGACTTTACTTATTAAATAAAATTAGATGAAAAAGAAACATTGGCATTCTAATTTGGATCATATCCATTAATAAAGAAAGAAGTTTCCTCTACTCCCATCTTTTTGGTACCAATCAAACAGGGAGCTTATTATTTCTTTCAAATTTCTATGATATTTTAATATTTTAAAATAATTTTTCAATAATAAAATATCAGCATAAGAATAGAATTACAATCATAATATATATATATATATATATATATATATAAATATATATTATGTAAAATACACGTGCTGAAATATTAGTTAGGATATAGTTCAAAATTAATTTTAAGAAGGTAATAATCAGCTTTGCAAAGTTTTTATTACATATATAATTTTAATAGTTTAACCAATGGCAAATTTGTAGGTCATTAATGGGGTTTTTTCTCAAATAAAAGTGATACCTGCAAAAAATAAAAATAAAAAAGGAAAAAAGAAAAATGGCACACGCTTTTCATTCATCACTCAGTTTCTCTCGTGACTAATCCCTAACTATTGACGCTCTCTTTATCTCCACCCGCACACCCTGCAGCCTCATTCTCGCCGGCGATTTTTCTGCTCCGGCAACGGACTCCGCCGGCTATCACTTCGACCACAGCCTCCGGTTCGTTCTCAGTCTCCGTCTCGTGGTCTATTATTGGTTGCTGTGTGCATTTTTGCACCGAATCAGAAAAGGCTAACAGTGTCCACCACTTGTTCTCGTCGGCGATTTGATTTTGAGGAACCGATGAGTTGCTCCTCCGCAACAGTATTATCAGTATCTGCCTCACTCCCTTCTCCGCTGCCTCCCTCTCGCACGCCCAATCCCACTTCCAATTCGCTTTCATTTTCATGGCTTTCTTCCTTTCCCTTGTTACCTTTAAGTGCATCTCGCTCCGCTAAAAACCCTCCCAATCCCTCACTCTCCCAGGTAACAACTCTCCCATTTTCTCTTTTTTGTTATTTATTTATTTGTATTTTTAATAATATCAAAGTTTAATCAATTTGAGTTCAGGATTTAGGGTTTATAAGAGATAAAGAATAAAAAGAAAAAAGGATGTAGTGATAGAATTATTTTTCTTCTATAGCAGAGTCCATGATTACAGAAATATTCCAGAAAAAATAACAGATTCTCAGTTCCCATGTTTCTCTTGCCTCATCCTTTCCTAAATACTCATTTCAGGCTCCATTCATAATCATGTAATTGAGAGTTAGTTACTCTAGAAGACTCCATTTCTCTAAGATTAGAGCAAAACAGCAAGGATAGTTTAGAATATTGTTGTGGCTATGAACTTGTGTTAGGGGTTGTGAATTATGATGGACATTTGACATGAAGAAAAACAGTTTATGCTCTAAAGATTTTTCCCTTAACATTTGTAGGATTCTTTCATTCGAGCTGCCTACACCCGAAGATCACGTGGTGAAGCTGCGAAGAAGCCAAACAGGAAATCATGGAAGCAGAGGACAGATATGTACATGAGACCATTCTTGTTAAATGTTTTCTTCTCAAAAAGATTTATTCATGCAAAAGTGGTACACCGTGGAACAAGCAAAGTCATCTGTGTCGCTACCACAAACGCCAAAGATCTTCGAAACTCCCTTCCATCCTTGATTGATCATAACGCGTGTAGAGTAGTTGGAAGGCTTATTGCGGAGCGATCAATGGAAGCTGATGTATATGCAGTGGCCTATGAACCCAGAAAGGATGAAAGAATTGAAGGTAGACTAGGGATCGTTCTTGATACTATTAAGGAAAACGGGATTATTTTTGTTTGACCTCATCATTTTGTACTTCTTCCAGTGTAACAAATGTTATTTGATTGTTTATGCTTCATTTCTGCATTAATTTGCTAATTGATGATTAAAATTATGTACTTCCTTTGCTAGTTATTTTGAGTTTCTACCATTTTTTATGTCCAAATAAAGCGTAGGAGTCATGCTAATACCACTTCATGTGTCTTGTCCTTTCTAATATGATTTATTATTTATTTAACTAGACATGAACAAAAGGGATGAGTTGAGACTTTCACAAAATTCAAATAATTACTTTCAAGTGCATGTAGACTGTGGAACTTAGATTACTTGTTCAAACTTGATATACTCCACAACAGACAATTAGAAACTATAATTAGCACGACACCTTAAAAAAAACAAACTATGCAGTCACCTTTTTAAAAATCTCACTTTGTTGGATGGTATCAATTGCAAAAATTGCTATTAAACTTGATAGTAACTTAAAAAAAAAAAAACATTAACTGATGATGCGGAGAAAATAATGCAACAGCTTGTACGAGATACAACAAGTAATTGCAAGAGAACATTTTGCTTTGTTTGCAGACTGTTTCTACAATTTTTGCTTTGTTTCTAGATTCTGATTTTATAATTTTGAGATTAGTCAAAGAAGCAAAATGAAAAAAAAAAACAATGGATGATAAAATGAATTTAAAAAGAATAATACTCAAGAGCCATAGTGATCTACTATTAATTCATTCCAAAGTGTATTAGATGGTAAAAGTACTAATATTAAAAAGTCTAGTTTTTGGTCATTATGTATTCTTATTAATTTTGAAGGTATTGATTCATTAAATTTAAAGAGAAAAATCATTCTAAATTAAAAAAGAATTATGAGATCGAAGGCATAAGTATTTATTTAAAGTTTTCTCTCAAACATTAGCTTTGAAGGGTTTTTTTTTTTTTTTTTTTTTTTTCCCTAAAAGTT
>Ga0209489_100460_pt1 | contig 75923 bp, 36 predicted proteins | sample SiratrowhiteBW_FD_187527 | JGI IMG/M metagenome (GOLD analysis project Ga0209489, IMG submission 187527) | Root nodule microbial communities of legume samples collected from California, USA - Siratro white BW (SPAdes) (version 2) | ecosystem: Host-associated > Plants > Roots > Nodule | place...
TATATATATATATATATATTATTGAATTATATCCTAAAATTATAGTTATAGGTTAATTTAGTGTTCGTTTTCAGAAAATAACAATTAAATTATTTATGAATTAAAATTGGTATCTCCAGTTAATTTAATATTAAAATAAACTTTTATACAATATTACATAAAAAATAAATAAATGCAACGAAAATAAATAATAAATTATGTCTACCAAATTTTTGATTTTTCAATTCCGAAAAGGTTTGGTATTAATATTAAACTAGATAAGATCTTATCTTCACTACAAGTATTTTAATGTTTTCTTGAAATTAATATGATTCAAGTTAACACTAATAGGATTTAAGAATTAAATATGATTTGACAGACTCAAGAACTTAAAAGAGAATGACAAATTACCTTGCATTAAAAATGGGTTCGAAATCCATTTTTCAATAACACCTCTATTGATGGTTATGAATATCTTCATGTTTGGTTGATCCTTTGATTCTTGATACATTTGATATGATTCTTGAAAGGTGTAGAGGACCTAGATCAACTCCTTAGAGGATGGATAACAAAATTCAACCAATGGAAGAATGGCGCAACAATGACAGCAATAACAAGTATAAGCATTCAACATTTATGAAATGAAGAAAAGAAATAACAAGACAATGTAAAATGAAACTAAAAATGTATTAAAGGAAAGAAGAGTGGAAGAACATGTCATCTTAGGGGAAGAATCTTCGAGGATAAGTGCATCAAAAGTCACTACTGGAGAGAGTTTCTCAAAATAAGAACTCAAGAACAAAAATAAAGAAGACACTCTCAACTTTCAAGAAAACTACAAAAGCAATCACTACAAAAAATTCTCAATTTACCTACGAATTATTAAATATAATTTTTTATCCATAGGTAAGTTTAACATTACCTACAAATCTATTTCATATAGATTTTATCTACGACTTTTATCTAAGAAAAAATCTGTAAGTAATTACATAAGGATTCTAATCCATAGGTAAATTTGACATTACCTACGAATTTTACCTACAGATTTGTCGGAAAATCTATGAGTAATTACATACGGATTCAAATTCGTATATAATTACGTACCTATCTAAATTCGTACGTAACTATTATTATTATTATTATTATTATTAGCATTATGTAATTAATAATATTATTTTTATTATATTTAATATTAGTTCTATTAATTTTAGTATTATTGTTATTATTAACATTATTAATATTACTAATATCGTTAATAATAATAATATTATTATAATTATTATTTATGTGGTTAATAATATTATTATCATTACTATTTTTAGTATTAATATTAATTTTATTAATATTATATTTTTTGTATTATTGTTAATATTATTTTTGTTAATCTTATTATTATTATTAATTATAATTTTAGTAATATTAATACTTTTGGTATTAATATTATTAATATTATAATAAATATTATTATCAATATGATTAATTTTATTATTATACTTCCTAATAATAATAATTATAATAAAAATAATAATAATAAATATATAATCACAAAGTTAAAATTGATATAATGATTGAAGTTAAGCTTGAATTCCTTTAAAAAATGATTTGTGAATGACTCAATTGAAAAATATAATATTTTTTAATATGTCATTTAATTTTTTTATTAATTGGGTGGTGTGGTTGTTATTGTATATAGTTTTGTGGTTAACAAAATAGGTAGATTTTATTCTTAGATGAAGATAGATAACAAGGTTTATTTGTGGACATCCAATAACAGAAGGTATCCGAAGATCCTAAACTTACAATTAAATTGCTTACATTTGGTCATTATATTTAGGATTTTATTTTAGTTTGTTAGTCGGTTTCGTTTATTATCATCCAACAATAAAAATTACACGTTATATTAACCACAAAACAACACCATCTAAAGTTAACACATATTAGACCAAGAAGATTTAAAAGCGATTCAAGAAAATTTGAAACTTACCTAAGCCAAAAATTAAATTACAAAATCAACAACTCATTCGAATCAATTTAAATAGAAAAAAAGACCTCCAGTAAGTGTTTACTTAATTTAGCACACTTTTTTTCCATTCACCTGGAAGCTAACAAGAATGGTAGTCACAAGGGTTTACAACATATGAAACCTCTTTATTTCAAAATCAAACAAAAAAAGTGACAATAACATTTATGCATCTGAATACACTACATACTTAGTTTTGTGTAGCCACTTATTTACTTAGGAATTTTATATCGATGCAATATTTTAAATCATAAATGATAGACCTGATCCACCGAATTTTTCTTCGATAATTTTAGACAGTTTTTCTGTCATGGAAGGAGAAAAATGATTTACCCAATCTCTCGTTTCTCCTTTCCGAAAAAAGTACTTTTTCTCGAGAAATTGGTATATTATTCCATTTTTGTTCACTTTCAAGTTCTTCATCTTCTCAAAGCTACACAGCTTGATTATGCTTTCAATCACTTTGTTGTTTTCTTCCTCTTGAGTGAAAGGAAAACCCAAATAATCAGCAATTCTTTTCACTTGAAAAGTGACATCCTCTTTAAGATCTTCATACTTCAAAAACAAAACCTTACTTGGTTTGGCTATGCTCTCCTTCCAATACCCTAGCATATGACTCCACCATGGACCAAACTCAATTATCCCATTGCAATACATTTCAAAAGCTTCCTCAACTTTTAATGTGGACAAAGGCTCTAGCTTAATCTTATCAAAGTAAGTACTTGCTGAAACAAAAGTGTCAAAAGGGTTCCTACAAATATAAATTATCTTACAATTAGACTCCATGATGGATTTGGCTAAGGAAGGAAATGGAACATGAGTTCCAAAAATTCTTGGTTCAATCTTTGGGCAATCCACGTCACCACGATACATAAATTCAACAGCAGGCACAAGTTCATGAGGATTGGAAGTAAGCAAAGGATGGTTATCTATGGAGGAGAAGCATTGGCGTTTGACAATGGCAAAAGTAATGGCTTTCAACCAAGTTGTTCCTGATTTTGGAAAACTAGCAACAATAATATCACTATCTTTTGCCTCAAACTGCTTTTGAAAAATGTTTACCTCTTTTATAAGAATTGAAGGACACCAAAATTCTTGAAATAGATAGAGCTCGGGGATTGCCCAACCCTTCTCTCTCGGAAGAGAAAGAATTAATTTCTCTTCTTCATTGGCTTGTTGCCCTTCCATTGCCATTGAAAAGATTCAACAGGAAAAACCTTAAAAAATTTGCAAATTTCTAACAAGGATTAGGGTTTAGATAGCTAGAATGTGATCATACTTCGAAGTATCGGACGAGAATTTGGTCACTAGGCGATGTCTTTTATAGCAATATAAGTTGAAGAAATTATAAATTTGTGAGCACAAAATTTTGCTACTGTAGCACCACGTGCAGGTCGAAGAAATTATAATGCTTTCTGACAAATGTAATCAATGGCTGACATGTTATGGCACAGAGTCATCTTTTTATGATACTATTCGACATCGATCCATTCAGATTATTTTAGCTTGTGGTTCAGAATAATTGACCCAGTTATAGAAACCTAACAGTGTGACTGCTATCCCAAATTGGAACAACTAGCTTTTTTTTTTCTTTTTTTATCAATAGTTGATAAGTTATGGACCATTTTATTTGTTCGTTTTCTAGGAAAAAGTTATTACATACCTTAATTTTGTCTCTGATTTTAATTAAAATTGTTTATTTGAATTTCATCTTATGAAAAACCATAACGTTTTTTGAATGAGATGTTGATGAGCTAAAATTTTTGTCTTCTATAGGGGAAGAGAGTTGTAAATGGAATATGAGGTAGTGAGTGAGGATGTTGATTCCACCTAATAAGGAAGGTGTCTATTCTCTTGTCAAGGACGAATAAATGCTAACAACAAGAATGTCTGTCCAAGTACATGTTCATGTCTGTAGTACAATAATTGTGAAGTTTCATGTACGATAATATTTTTAGTTTGTTTATTGATTTAAAATTTTAAAATTTTTAATTTTTTTTTATTAATCATGTCGTTGTCCTTGATACTATTTTTCTCTTAATTTTTGTCAATACCACATTTTTAATTAATGCTATTTTGGATAAAAAAATTAATATACCAGAAATATTATATATTGAATTTTATAAATAAACAAGTATCACTTCTAATTAGGGTTATATATAACACTAGTAGAAAGTGTATTATATCTAGACTAAAATGTAAACAAAAATACTAAATTAAATGATGTTTTATTTAATTTCTCATGCAAATGATTTGGTATGAGTGAGAATTAAATGATAATCCACATGCAAATGATGTTTTTACACTGAAATAAGTAAGACACTCTTATAAGCCTTATCCTTTAACATAAAAGATACGTAGAATACTACCTGTAGCAAATAATAACTATTATTATTTTTATATTTATCACATCGATAACAAATTAAAATGTTATCAAGTTTTATACTATTATATTTTTGACAGTTACGTATTTGAAAAGTTATGTAACTTATAACGTGTAAGAAGTAAAAGGTAATTTTATTTCGTAATGGATAAAAAACACACTAAGGGACAATTTCATCTATTCCTAAATAGGTTAGGTTCTTATAGTAATAATTATCAGATAAATCATTTAAAAGGTTATATCAGAAAAGTATGTTTTGATGTGAAAGGGTCAAAACAGTCTAAATATACTTTTATTTTTAATTTTAATGATTAATATGATAGATTCAGGATTATATAGATTATAGTTTTTCATCAATTTCATCAAAAAGCTTAAACTTGATTCTAAATATTAGTATAAAAGTAATTATCATATCATTAATAATTTTTTTTGACTTATGTTTTCGTAATATTTTTATATTTATCATATGTATTTTAATTTAAATAAGATCATTTATATGTAGAATATATTATTGAGTGACTAACCAGCTTAGCTTATGAGGTTAATACTACAGTTTGAACAATAAGTTCCATTATTTTGATGATATATAGGAAGATAGTATGACGTAGAGAAAGGAATATCGGTTTAGTTTGAATCAATCCTCTCCCAATGAGTAAATCTTTTATTTTGCACACAAGGGTTAACACATTAATTCCATGTGTTTATTATATATTATTTTCCTTACTAATAAAAGAAATTTACTTAATTCATTTTTTAATTCATTATTTACTCAATGAATTTTTTGTTACTTAGTTTTAGTTACTTTGACTAAACTTTAAACCTTTTTTAAACCAATTTCTTAATTCTTTTTATTTCTCTTCTTGTAGAGAACTAATTAACTATTTTCATATGTAACTGCGTACTTATTTTAGCTATTGCGTTATATATACACAATTATAGTAATTTAATTGTTCTTGAATTTTAGAATGTTGCAAAGTGGATTACATTTTCAGGTGATTTTAGTAACCTTAGTTATAAAACCTCCAATAAAATTAAAAAAACAATATTTTAGTGCTTCAAATCTTCTTTACAAAAATATATATAATATAGATAACCAACAAAATTTCTAATTAAATAAAATAAAAATAACAACTTCAGTTTTATATATATATATATATATATATATATATATATATATATAATTTTTAATTTAATAATCATAAATGATATAAAATAAAACGATATTTTTTTTTAAATTATAATATGATCTTTCCCATTATCTAAAAGATATATACCATTTAGTAACTTTTAGTATCATATTTCAATGAGACAATTTTATCCTTTAAAAAATAAAAATAATTTATGTCTTTATTTAATTAAATAAATAATTTAATAGCATCTCTTTATTTCAAAATAACTAAATAACTTTTATTCTGGTACATAACCATTATATATTTTTTTCAACAACATTCTTACATAATTATATATATATATATATATATATATATATATATATATATATATATATATATATATATATATATATATATTTTAAATTCTAATATTTAATTTTTAATATATTTTTACGAAATTATATATATTTTTAAGATTATATTATTTTAATGTTGCATTTGGGAGATGAAAAAAGAAAGAAGAAAGAAAATAAGATGGCAAAGAAGAAGGTAAAATAAAGTAAAAATAAGTGCGTTAAAAACAAAAGTTAAAACAAAAATAGAGTTTTTATTTATTTATTTTTGAATTAAAACATATATTATACTTGTGCATCATTTTCAAATGTAATAAATATATCATACATAAAAAAGGAAACAAGGAAATTTTTTGAAAGAGTGATGATTTATGTTTCTTTCATGAAAGTTTAGAGTTGAGGATCCTATAAACAAAATTTTAAAAACATCTCTTTCTCATACAACCAAATTAACACATTCCACCTTTTTTGTTCTCTCTTGTTTATCTATTTTTTACTAACCAAACACAGTATTGTAAATAAGAACATAATTATTTGCATTAATTGCATTCATTTGAAAATTTAAAATGATTTACAAAAATCCACTCTACACAGCAAAAACAATTCTTCCACGTATGTGATGAAATGATGAAAACAGGCTAAAGCTAAGAATGGAAACAATATCTTGTGGAACAAGTAAGGTGCCCTTATTATTGTATTAAATAAATATTTTATACCTTTAAAATTGACCAATATTAAAATTAAAATTAGTATCCCAAAAATTATCAATATTTTTATACCTGAAATTTAATAAGTGTGGGAATTTTATCTTAATAGTTATTCTATTACACTTTTTTAAATTAATGTTATTAACAATTAAGAATCTTAATAATTATATAAGACACGCACGGTCAAAACTAATATGTTAACAACATTAATTCAAATATAACAAAGTTAGTTTACAAACCGAATTTATATATTTATTAAATATGAAATATTAAAAATTCTGACAAATTTTTGAAATATCAAATTCAATAAAGTTAATTTTTAATATCAAAATTTATTTAGTCGATGATAGCTAATAAAAGTAAAGGACGAAAGGATAGAAAGAAAAAAAAAAAAATAGGAATCGATTGTTTACCGTGTATGATTTGCATGGAAGTGTGGAACAATAAAATTGACACTTTAACCAAAAAAAATAAAATACGAAAGTTTGAACTCTAATTTTGAAAATTTAACAAAAAAATAGGTAGTTGAATATCGTGACCAGAGAAAGTTATAGTAAATTACTTCAATTCAAAGGTGCAATTTATTTCCTTAAATTTAAAAATTATATAAATGTTATCAAATCAATCTAAATAACCGTGAACTAATACGAAGAAATGACCATCATCGAAGCACTTTCTTATTAGAAAACTGAATTCATCAAATTAAATAAATAGAGGGAGTAAAAGAGTAACTTATTTTCTTAAAAGAAATATGTATTGTAGCTTTATTTTAAGGTTTCACTTAGTTTTTTTAGCTATTAAGTTTCTATCATGGTATTATTTCTCAATTTAATAATAGGAATATTTTCATTTAATTCATTATTATATTCTTTATTTAAAATTAATAATTTGTAATTTAAAAATTCATAATTGTTTTAAAAATAAGTTAAGAAAAAGCTTGATGTTTGATTTTGAGAATTTGAAAAGTTAAGTAATATAAATAATATATTTATATGAAAAATACAAAAAATATATTTCTATGATAAATAAATAATATATTTTTAAAATCATTTTAAAAACTTATATATTTTTTAAATTAAAATATTTATAATTTATCAGTTTTAAATGAATATTCTAATTGATTAAAAGCTAAATTTGTGAAACTACAATAATTTTCTTAATAATTTATCCAATTTATTCCTTTAGAATTTGTTTCATAATGTTGATGAAGAATTTTTTGTGTTAATAGATTATAAGTATTATTACAAATAATACCTTATTTTTTATTGGATATTAGAATAACTTTTTAGGAACCCATTTTATTTTTTTTTAAATTTATTAAATTATAATTCTTTATTATTATTTTATGTTGGAAAAAAATAAAAATATATTTGTTTTTATATTAAATTCCTAAGGTAAATTTTATGTTATTTTTTAAATTATTTATTAATCATTTGAATTACTACCATTAGGAAATTCATCATGTTAGCTGCTACTACAAAATTGGAGGAGGGTTTATGTGATGTCTGTTCAGAATGTATAGCTAATGCAAGTTGGAATCTTAAGCTCAAATAGAGATGGTTTTAGTCACTTATATCATTAAATTTTAAATTAATTTAAAATTTAATAATATAAATGACTAAGACGTTGATAGTTAATGTTATATATTAATTATCTTGATCTAATTGGTCACTAGATTTAATCAATATTTTTATTTTATAGTTATTTAGCAACCTAAATCTAATTTAGTGATTAGTTTGATTATATTTAACAATCATTTTTTTTATAACTAAAAATTAATTTTTAAATAAATTTATTCTTGTAATATAAGGAGTTTCTTAAATATATTTGTGTTTTTAGAAATTGTACTCCAAAATACTTTTAGAGTGACATTTTTCATGATTATTATGCTCTTCATATATGAATAACATTAATTTATAAAAAAAAATTGACAGCCGCCTTTACATATGATAGTTATTTCATATAACAGTTATTTATATATTATAATATTTTATTTGTATTTATCGAATTTGCATATTATAAATATTATTTTTTATAATTTATAATTATTTATTTTTTATATTGATAATATAATTAATTTAATAATAAATAGTAAAATTTATTAAACATATTTTTTGAAAATTCAATTTAATATATTGAAGGAATAAGAAACTATTTTACATTTCAGGTCTCTCTTTAATAAAATATGGTAAAAGACAGAAAAATTGATAATAATCATAATAATTAATAATATAATTGATAGTAATCATAATAATTGATAATAATAATATTTATATATTGTAGTATAATGTCATTACGATTTTTATTATAATGTAAGAAATTTTATTATTGATGACACATGTTTTAATCTATACTACTAAAACGAAATATAAATAATAGATAAAAATAATTTTCATATAAAATATAATTTTTTTGAATGAAAAGATTTTATTAAATCTTCGTATAAAATATGAATTTTGGATATAATTGCATCGACCATGGTCGACACAAATCGCGTTCGACTTTACATCTTAATACTTATCACCACTCCCATTATTTGATGGAACACCAAACAAAACAACAGAATAAAAAAATATACACGATAAACAAAACAACAGAATAAAAAAAGTATCAGGTGACACGATATATATATATATATATATATATATATATATATATATTAATATAAAAATATGAAATTATTATCGGAATAAAAAATTTGAAAATATTATCATAATAGAAAAACATGAAATATCAATTGAAAATATTTACAAGTTTAATTTGGCATACATATCCAACAATTTGAAGTCAGTATTAATCCAAACATTATGATTTTCTCGGTCATTTGGGTTTGGAAGCATCATACGACAGACTGATTTTCTACTATGATTTCGTGTTAGGAGGTTAGTTCTGTACCTTGCAGTTCTTTATTTATTGTTGACAATTGAGCTCGGAAGGAGATTGTGTTATGAGATATATACTACAAACTCTCATTTAATTACACTTTCCGTTGTTAAAAAAAAAACGTCAGGCATACTTTAATTGTTAGAAATAATCTAGTGTTGTTTTAGAGTCGGGTTGGCCTACTCTAAAAATATCTTAAATAATAGTTACTTAATAAGAAGCTTTAAAATAATAACATATTTAAATTACCTAATAATAAAAATAATCTTAATAATATAATCAAAATATTGTTTTGAAAAATATATGTTATATACGTCAACTAGTAATAACGTTAAATTATAGTATTTTTTTTAACTGCGAAGAATAAAATAAATTGGGACACTTTAGGGGTGTTCCAACCCTTATACAAAGTATATATAAAACAAAACATATTATCCGAATTTAAATCTGAAACAAAACAACAAAAGACATTTTTTTCATCCAACTCAACTAATGCGACTCTTCCAGATAAACAAAAATAATACAGGAGTGTAGATTTGGAAGGCAGCTCTCCAGAGTATACAAAATTATTATCCTTCAAATTCATCAATCACCGTAGCAAACCACCAAAATTTGAGATACATCCTTTTTTGATTAGAAAATGTTTTTCGTTGATTTGATGCCATTTTAAATCGTGTAAATTCTACATACCAGTAAGAATCCTTCAGTTGCTATAAACTGCTAACATTAACAACACTAAAATGTGTCTCTTAATAGATACCAAACTTGTCACTTTCACCTGCATCACAAGTAACAAAGTATGTATTGTCCTAACCAAGCATGTTAAATTATAGTATAATAGTTGTTAACACACGTAGGATCCTTTATCACAAATAAAAAATTTAATTGCTAAGAAGTAATAAGGCTACTTCAATCCCTAACACACGTAGGATCCAACACTATATAATACAAAGTGTAAGAAGTAACATGAATCCCAGAAACCCACACTCATAGTTTTCCACTAAGACACCTCACATAGTAGATATCACCAACAGATCCCAAAACACACATAACTTACCTCAACCAAATCAACTACCCTATTCACCCAGTTCCTACACATGGCTAAATTACAATATATGTATATATATTTTGGTCAAACACCTAACATAATTAATCTCTGAAATTTTTACTATAATATTTAATTTTGTATTACACCAGTTTTTGTTATATTTTAAATAGAATAAGAAATGATTGATTGTTTTTTCTCTTAGTAATATAATATTTCTTTTTTCAATTTTGTCATGCTTAAACGTTTCAATTTGATTCCATATTTTAGAAAACCTGAAAAAGATATCCCCCGGCGTCGCGAGGCAGAACACTATAGATTGTCGAAATGATAACTATCACTCCATCTAAAATTGACTGTATATGAAGTGTTTGAAAAAGGAAAGAGGTGTCAAAAAGTTCAAACGCAATTCAAAGTTAGCGTGTGCACTTGGGTCATATCCTCATATGTTGACCACCTATAAAGTCAATTATTCATTGCATTAACAGTTCAAAGAGAATTTCTGTGTTATTAACATTTAACGCAATCCCTTGCATCATATCATTGGACATCTACAATTCTGACTTTGTTCCATGCATCTAACATCTATAAATACACAATTCAATCTCAATTAACACAATCAAAGTGAAGGACAACAAAAGGGCAACTAGACAAAAAGCATAAGAGAAATAAATTGGAAAGGAAGACAAATAAGTTTACGAAAAAATGGTTGAAACTAATCACGTCATCCCTCTTCTTACAACTTACAGGATGGGCCACTTCAATCTTTCCCACAGGTACTTTCTCTTGCTTTTACTTTTCTTTATTCATTAGCTAAATAAGCCTTTTTAAGATGAATTGTGTTCATATATATACATGTGTGCGTCAATATTTAGGTTCATTAATTTTAATTTGTCTTAATTAAGTTAAAGGGTTTTTGTTCTGTCTGTATAAAGAACATGCACATGCATGCACCTACTTTTGTGGTCTAGAGTTTATATAATTGTGATTTCTTTGCATTTCCAGAATCGTTTTGGCACCATTATATAGAGCAAGATCTTACAATAATGTTGCTCAGCCCCATGCTATCCTATATTACTCTCAAAGAGCTACCAAGGGAGGTCTTCTCATTGCTGAAGCTAACAGTATTTCACCCACCTCTAAATAGTACGTAATTTGCATTTTAATTAACTTCGCACCGTATTTAACCTCTAACATATATGTATATATTCACATATACATTGATAATTAACAGTTGATTACTTAAAATTATGTGACATTTTTTAGCATTTATGTGACTTATATGTATGTTATAATCTTCACCGTTTATGATAAGTCTGATATTCAATATATATTTATTATTTTTAATTGTATAAAAAACTCATCTAATTTGATGATACTTCTTATGTCTATATAGCCACTCAAACTCACCTGCTATATGGTCAAGAGAGCAAATCGAAGCATGGAAACCCGTTGTCGATGCTGTGCATACTAAAGGTGGAATATTCTTCTGTCAGATATTTCATGTTGGAAGGGTTTCGGAGGAAGGTATATTGTTAACCTGATCATAATTTCCTGTACAATATCTGCGTTAAAGTGTAATTTCTTAGTCAGTTTTATAAAATATAATCGATCAGATATTCATTATTTTTCCATGCAGATTATAACCCAAATGGGGAAGCTCCAATTTCATCAACCAACAGACCACTAAAATCTGGTAATGGCTTGGAACCAAGGTCGTTACAGACAGACGAAATTCCTTCTATTATCAATGACTTCAGAATTGCAGCAAGAAATGCTATGGAAGCAGGTATAAATAAGTTATATGAATTGATACTCTATATGCATAACTCATAAATATCACGTGAATTTTCACTTTATACAGTAAAAAGACATAATGTTAATGACACTTTAAATACATAATGATTTTTTAAGAATAGTACTACAAATATGAGCTCACAACCTTCTATTTACACGTATATTTTCCATTTGTAATTATTATTTGAAGCTCTTATAGAGTCTCTTAAAAAAGTAGACTTAAAAAAATGCATTCACATAGATGAGTGAAGTTCCATATTAATACTATAGTCATGAAGGGATTCAATTTCTAAGCACAATTACTGGTATATAGGGTTTGATGGAGTTGAGATTCATGGAGCACATGGTTTTCTGATAGACCAGTTTTTGAAAGACCAAGTTAATGACAGAACAGACAAGTATGGTGGATCATTGGAGAATCGTTGTCGCTTTGCATTAGAAGTTGTTGAAGCTGTTGTTGAAGAAATAGGAGCAGATAGAGTTGGAATGAGACTATCACCTTTTTCAGATTACAATGAATGTAGTGATTCCAACCCTCAAGAATTGGGTCTCTACATGGCCCAATCTCTCAACAAATATGGTGTGCTCTACTTGCACATGGTTGAGCCAAGATGGAACATTTCTGGGGAAAATATGGAAAGCCCTTACACTCTTGCACCAATGAAGAAGGCCTTTAGTGGCACTTTCATTGTTGCAGGAGGCTATGACAGAAAAGATGGGAACAAAGCTGTGGCTGAGAACAAGACAGATCTTGTTGCTTATGGTCGTTTGTTTTTGTCTAATCCAGATTTGCCTAAGAGATTTGAGGTTGATGCACCACTCAACAAGTACAACAGGGACACCTTTTACACTCATGATCCAATTGTTGGTTACACAGACTATCCTTACCTTGAAGGCAGTGCTTAAGATATAAGTGAGGGTTTATGTTGTTGAAGATTTGATGTTTAAAATTTGTTGTTTAATCTGTATTTGCATTTTTTTTTACCAATTATATAATGCAACAGAAATTGCATAATATTATGAATATGAAAAGTAGATGCTAACGTGGTTGTCTTAGGTATTAAAAATTTATATATAAGTATTGAGTAAAAAAAATTCTTAATAAAAAAACAAAAACTAGCATGTTGCTTTAGATAGGAACAACTTCATGATTATTTTTTAGTCTTGATATGTGGTGTCATAATTTTTTCATAACAACGAAGTCGACTATGTTTTTTTTTAAACATTAATTCAAATGTTTTTTCCAAGTATCAAGTAATGAGGTTTGGATTGGACATTTAAGCATATACTGAAATATATATATATATATATAATTTAATAATTAAAAATAGCACTTAAGACATATTATTTATATTAAAATAAACTTACAATAACATCCCGTGTTTTGTTATTCACTAGTTTTTCTTTTTGACTAGGACAACGAGGTTTTTTAAATATTTCAACTCTACAAACTTTTTTCTAACCTTTTTTCTAATATTTTATATGAATTCAATAATTAATAGCAATTATTAACACTTATCAGTACATGTATATTTTGTACAAGATGTATATGTTGAAAGAGAAAGAATTAATAAATATCAATTCAACTCTAATTCTAGCAATGTTTATTAGTCCTATATTTTATGCATATACTTCTGTTTTTTCCTATTCATCGTATTTTTTCACTAATGCTCTATATTTAGAAAACAAAAATATACTATTAACAGGTAGCAAAAATATTGTATCATAAATAAGTTTAACAAAATGGCAACAGAATCTATAGTATCATACCTGGATTGTGGTGTTTCTTCGGTATGTAATCAACTGCAGCTGCTTGAATTGATGTTTAGGAATGCCATGTGGATGATGTTTCAGTCGTTTCTTTATACTAGAATACTTTCCAAAATATAGTCCCTTAATATATTATTTGTAGTGCTTGCACACATAATTTGTGCGAGTAAATACTATTCTCTCTCTCCTTTTTCTAAGATAGTAATTTTTTTTGAACAAAAACACAACTCATTAATATTTCAGAAAAATTAAATCCTTAGACAAAAAATTGATTCAAATACCATGACATAGTTCCATATGTGTTCCTTATAATCTTTGACTAAAGCCTTGAAGTCCGAATAGATCGATGGACAAAAATCTACATTCCTAACTATAGTTTTCAGAAAATAACTGAGATCAGACATCACTTTGTCACTAGGACCAATTGGCTCTCCATCATTGTTCAAGATAATTTATGGGCGATCTATAATATCTCTTAAATGTATTTGCAAGCATTGAGTCAATCTCCGAGTTCTTTTCTTACTTGTGGCTGTTTCAACATGAAAATTGTATTAGTATATGTATTAAAATTGGAATGCACAATTGAATTGACCATAAACAAATTTATGATCATACAAAGCTATTTTTTTAATGCCTAAACCACATGGATATTTTCTTACTTTCTTTTCCTAAACCTATTTATAGTAGCAAATATTATTGATCAAAGCAACAGTAAGAACTGTTCCATCCCAATAGCATACATATTAGCATCATCAGCAGTAAATCATATCAATATGTTTGTAATATATATACATGAAAATTATAACCTTGTTCAATAGTTATTTCGTGGTTTACTTCTTCATTCACACTTTGATCTTCTTGTACTTCTTCATTCAAACTTTTTTCTGCTTGTTCCAATTCATTTTCTTCTTCAATGACTGTTTTACCTTTTTCTCTTTTCTTATTAAGAAAATCACTAATCAACATTGATCTCCATAATGTGGATGGTTGTTTCTTCTTAACAGTAGCTTTTTGACCATCCATTAACTCATAATCATGTATCAAAGTCTTCTTATTTTTGTAATTGTTCTTTGAGTTATCATGTTCCACTACTGGTCTCTTTGTTTTTCTGAGTCATCTTAGTATTTACCTCTGCTGAAATTTCCTCATTTGGTGGTTGTTGTTTGTTGTTTGGCAATTAAATTATCAACTTCAAGTAGTGCAACTTCAATGCTTTATGTTACCTTTTTTTATTTCTTATTGTTTCACTTTTTTCCTTGTTGTTTGGCCCGAACATAAACTTAAGATTTTGAAAGCTAATATCCTTGTTATTGAGTCATTAATGACTTGTAGTGTTGTCTTATTATTTGTACATTGTCCCTTCTTTTTACCTCCCAAAGCTTTAGTTGGCATCATATTTTGACTATGTTCTTTAGAATCTTCCATACTAGATGCAACAACCTTCTTGTTCTGCTATCCCACTTCAAAATTGGTCAATTTAAAATGTACACTAAAAACAACCACAGGATTCTTAGTTGTCTAAATCCCTTTTTCATATTCCACACTAAGTCTTTTAAGCAATTCCTTATCTGATCTAATTCCGATATATCCAAATAGTCATCATGCACTCCTTCCTTGTTGAGAATTTATTTTTTTAGCGTAGTTTCTTTCCCATTGACTGAAAAGAATAAAGAAAAAAGAAATTGTCATTGAATTTTGATTTAGATTATTTTAATACAGAATGATGAAATTAACAACCAAACCACTTTAAGGTAACTTTTTATTTTGAACAGTGCAGTGAAAAAAGAAGATTACACGCAATAAGTATTTTAATTGCTGATCACGAATACTCAAAAGAGTCATAAATTATATGTTTCACAATTTCATTACAGTTTTAGTTTCTTATTGCCACAACACGGTAAATATAAACAATTAAGATATATAAAGTCCCTATTTTTAGTCCATAAAGAAAGTTTCATCAATATGATCTTCAGGAAAAATAATTTTTCCCCTACAGTGGAAGCTTTCTGAAATATCATGACAGGCATGTGTGTTCTAGCCCAATTCAGTTCACCATTATTGTTTGTACCATTTAGTTCAACACCATTTGACTTGTCACATTGGTCACTCATGTTAAATAAATCTCTTGGAAACTTTTTCAATGCATAATGTCTATTTGTATGTAAAGGGTCTTTGATGTAAAAGCATTGCTAGACTTGAAAAGGCAATACAAAAGCATCATTTTGGTAAATTTTTTTTTGTTGAAATATACACTAGTAAGTCCATATTTGTCCTCTTTAGCCTCAAACCAATTATATTTGAACATCACAAACTTGAAATTACCATAATAGTCTAACTCAAATGTATCTTTGATTGCACCAAAATACGTTATGGGTTCATTTTTTTGGATTTTCATCCTTTGAGATTGCAATACTTGAAGTCCATGAAACCAAAATTTTGAGTTTTGTGTTTGGCATCTTTTGCTTCATAGTATGAGATCTGTTTCCATTAATAAGGTAGCTTGAAAACCTCTTTGCCACGTTACTTGGTCCTCTAGAGAACTCTTTAATTTGAGATGGCACATCATCTTTCAAGGCTCGAGTTTTAAACCATTCACTAAATTCTTAACTTCGTGTCTTGGCCTTCCTCCACTTCCCTCTTTTATTGGGCGTATTAATGCTCTAATCAAACTCTCTACAAAAACAATGTTATTTTATTGGTTAAAACTACATAACAACCTTACATTGATAGAAAACTACAAAAGGATAGCACAGAATTATCATACTTAATGTATATGTTGATTTCATTACAATTGAAAAAGAGGTATCGATGAGCTTGGACTTTCATTTTCAATTCCACAGAAAATGGTTTACCATTACTTTTCCCCTTATAGGGCAACAAAGATTTGAAAAATAATCAATTGCATCTGCTTCACATAAATCATTGTGGTCATAATTGCGACCTTCTTTGTTTAATCTTATTTCTACACCTGCATGCAAATATCAGAAAACTAGGTGAAAAAATCATCTCTAATTGACAAAGTATTTGTACTACTTCTTCTTCCAAGTAATCCATATCTTCCAACTATATAACCTTTTGACATATGGAGCGGAAGAATGACCCAAATGTAATTAGAGAGTTAGCCACTTCATGAGGCATAATGCTTTTTATTGCCAATGTAACATGAAATGTTCATCATGACTTATAACCACTTATTTTCTTATTAGTAACGTGTACACACTTTCAAATATTTGATTCATTTCCATGTGGTAACTTTGCATCCTTAAAGACACCACAAAAGGTAGTTTTTTTTATGAGCACTCAGTGAGAAACAAACTGCTAAAAACTCTACCCGACCTCTACCAATGTCCCTTGGATGAAGATCTTTTCTTATTCTCATTCTGTGTAAATCATAACGAGCATTGACATGATCTTTTGTCTTCCCTTAAATGTTTAAAAGAGTGTCCACAATACTAACACAAATATTTTTCTCAATGTCTATGACATCGAAATTGTGACGTTATTAATTTGTGACCCAATAGGGAAACTAAAAAATAATTAATCTCTTTTTCCAGGGATCATCACTTGTCTTTTTTACATTCTTTCCAAAAACATTTATGAAATCTTTTAATATTCTTTGGATTTTTTATTGTTCTAACATGTGTGGTGTTGACCTAAATTTTTTCTTTTCCATTAAAATATTTTTTATTAGATCTCCAAGGATGGCTTACAGGTAAAAATATGCGATGATCCATATAGCACATTTTATGGCTATGTTTCAACTAAGATGAATTAGTGTCATAATTACAATATGCACAAGTTAGTCTTTCTTTCATGCTCCAACCTGACAACATAGCATACCTGAGGTAGTCACTAATAGTCTATAGAAGAGTTGGATGCATTTGAAATGTTTCATTTTATGAAGCATCATATGTCTCTACTTCAAACTCCCATAGATCTTTTAGCTCCGAAATAAGAGGTTGAAGATCACTACAAAAAAAACTCAAATTATCTACAGAAATTACATACTAATGAAAATTCGTATGTAAAATTTGTATTATATACGGAATTTTATCTACGGATTTATATTCGTATGTAAAATCAGCATTACATACGAAATTATCTACAAATTCAAATCCTTATAAAAAATCAACATTACATACGGATTTTTACATACGGATTTGCATCCAGGATATTACATACGGATTTAATTTGTATGTAAATTCATATATAATATAATCTATATTAAAAATCAACATTACATACGAAATTACATACGAATTTTTTGTCTGAGGTATTACATATGGATTTAATCTGTATGTAAATTCATATATAATAATTCATATTAAAAATCAACATTATACGAAGTTACATACCAATTTGTATCTAGACTTATTACATCAAAATTAAATTTGTATATAAATTCATACACAAATATTTATATTATTAATTTTAATATATTATTATTATTATAGTATTATTAATATTGTTATTATTATTAACATTATTATTATAAATATTATTATTATTAGCATTAATAATATTTTAATATTATTGATATTATTATGTTATTATTACTCTTGATATTAAAATTATATTATTAATAGTATTGTTACTATTATTATTATTATTAATATTATTATTAATATAATAATACTATTGTTGTCATAAATATTAATCATATTAATTATTATTGTCATAATAATAATAATAATTATTATTATTAATATTAACATATTTATTATTATCATTATTAATATTATTATTATTATTATAAATGCTAATATTATTATTATCAATATTATTATTATTGCTAATATAATAAAATTAATAATATTATTGATATTATTACTGTTGATATTATTGTTATATTATTCATAGTATTGTTACTATTATTATTATTAATATTATTATTATAAATATTATTAATAATATTATTACTAGATATTATTAATATTAGTTATATTTAAATAAAATTGTTGTTATTATTAATAATATTATTAACAAAATATTATTGTTGTTATTATTAATGTTATTATTAGTAATAATATTATTATTAATATTATAAATATTATTAATAATGTTAATATTAGTATTATTATTAATTATAAAAATTATAATTACAACAATAATAATAATAACAATAATTATAATAAGAATGTTAATAATTATATTATGACAACTAGTGCACATTGTTAATAATATTGATAAAATTAAATAAAACAATAATAAAAATAATCTTAAAAAATAGATATACTAAAAATAAAAAAAAATAAAGGTAGTAATAAAATTGAAAAGAAAAAAAAAGTTGTAAATATGTTTTTTAAACAATATTCGTTACATACAGAATAAATCCTTATGTAACATTCTGTAAGTAAATTACATACGAAATAAATTCATATGTAAATTATCTACGAGCATATTACATACGGATTTTTATCTGTATGTAAATCCGTATATAAAATGATTAGATACGGATTTTTGATCATTACATACGGATTTTGTCTGTATGTAATTTAATTCTTTTTAGTGATATCAATATCATTTTATGGTAATTGTGGCCAAGGATAACATTCTAAATAATTAATTATAAATAAATAAATATCATAGAAAAATCTCTCATAAACACTTCATCAAAAGTTTCTTAAACATAAAAAGTGGAATAAATAGGTATAAAATTTGAAATAAGTAATGGCTCAATTAGGACCGATAAAACATCATCCCTCCAGATCACTACGGACAAAATTGAATAATTAAACAATGATCAGGGAAGTGCATACAAACATCATTGAGGATGGTTTCATGCCCACAACAATAAGCCATATGCTTAAGGAAAACATTTTTACAGAAGCTAGTATTTGTAACTATTGTACCGGTATCACAGCACAAACAAATGAAGGAATCGGTTTCAAATAAGTGTACTGGCGGGAATTCATGTGTATTACAGTTCATTGTTTAATATTTTATGTATGCACCATTCATGGAAGGGACTGAGAAATCAATAATTTTATGGGTATCACCGCTCCAGTTATTGGATGCAACACAAAACAATTCAACAGAATAAAACAAACATCATCAAAAGGTCACACGATACAAATATTATATATATATATATAGACTCATTTAAAAAATATTAAATTAAAAAAATTCAAAATATTTAGAAGGAATTGAAAATATTATCAGAATAAAAAAAAAATCATTAAACCTTTCAGCAGCTGACATTGACACGCTGAAATAAAAAACTTCATCTGACGTTTACTATATATGAAGTGTTTGAAAAAAGGTGTCAAAAAGTACAAATACAATTCAAACACAACGTGCGCACTTGCGTCATATCCGCATATGTTGACCAACTACGAAGTCCATTATTCATTGCATTAAAAGTTCAAAGAGAATTTCTCAGTTATTAACATTTAACGCAATCCCTTGCATCATATCATTGGACATACACAATTCTGACTTCGTTCCATGCACCTAACATCTATAAATACACAACTCAATCTCAATTAACACAATCAAAGTGAAGGACAACAAAAGGGCAACTAGAGAAAACGCCTAAGAGAAATATATTGGAAAGGAAGACAAATAAGTTTACACAAAAATGGTTCAAAGTAATCATGTCATCCCTCTTCTTACACCTTACAGGATGGGCAACTTCAATCTTTCCCACAGGTACTTTCTCTTGCTTCTTTACTTTTCTTCTCAGTAAGCCTATTTAAGATTAATTGTGTTCATGTGTACATGTGTGTGTCAATAATTAGGTTCTTTAATTCTCATTTGTCTTAATTCACTTGAGATAAAGTTAAAAGGTTTTTGTTCTGTCAAAAATATGTATAAAGAGCATGCACATATGCATGCACCTATTTTCGTGGTCTAAAGTTTATATAATTATGTTTCTTTTGCATTTTCAGAATCGTTTTGGCACCATTATATAGAGCAAGATCTTACAATAATGTTCCTCAGCCCCATGCTATCCTATATTACTCACAAAGAGCTACCAAGGGAGGTCTTCTCATTGCTGAAGCTACCAGTATTTCACCCACTTCAAAATAGTACGCAATTTGCATTTAGTTAACTTCGTATCATATTTAACCTCTCACATGATATAAATGTATATAATCACATATATTGCAATTATACTGATAATTAACAATTGATTACTTAAAATTATGTGACTTTTTTTAGCATTTATCTGACTTATGAGTGTTTTAATCTTGATTATTATGATAAGTCTGATATTCCACGTATATTTACTATTTTTAATTGTATTATCTAATTTGCTCATACTTCTTATGTCTATATAGCGACTCAAACTCACCTGCTATATGGTCAAGAGAGCAAATCGAAGCATGGAAACCCATTGTCGATGCTGTGCATGCCAAAGGTGGAATATTCTTCTGTCAAATTGTTCATGTTGGAAGGGTTTCGGGAGAAGGTATATAATTAACCTGATCACAATTTTCTCTGCTTTAAAGTGCAATTTCTTAGTCAATTTTATAAAATAGAATCGATCAGATATTCATTATTTTTCCATGCAGGTTATAACTCAAATGGGGAAGCTCCAATTTCATCAACCAACAAACCACTAAAATCTGGTAATGGCATGGAACCAAGGTCGTTAGAGACAGATGAAATTCCTTCTATTATTAATGACTTCAGAATTGCAGCAAGGAATGCTATGGAAGCAGGTATAAATAAGCTATATGAATTGATAGTCTATATGCATATCTCATAAATATCACATAAGTTTTCACTTTATACAGTAAAAAATCATAATGTTAATGACCCTTCAAATACATAATGATTATATACCAATAGTACTACAAATATGAGCTCACACCCTTTTATTTACTAGTATATTTCTAATTATTTTTTGAAGCTTTTATAGAGTCTCTTATTTCATAAAGTAGACATAAAAAAATGCATTCACATGGATGAGTGGAGTTCCATATTAATACTATATATAGGCATGATGGTATTCAATTTCTAAGCACAATTACTGGTATATAGGGTTTGATGGAGTTGAGATTCATGGAGCACATGGTTTTCTGATAGACCAGTTTTTGAAAGATCAAGTTAACGACAGAACAGACAAGTATGGTGGATCACTGGAGAATCGTTGTCGCTTTGCATTAGAAGTTGTTGAAGCTGTTGTTGAAGAAATAGGAGCAGATAGAGTTGGAGTGAGACTATCACCTTTTTCAGATTACAATGAATGTAGTGATTCCAACCCTCAAGAATTGGGTCTCTACATGGCCCAATCTCTCAACAAATATGGTGTGCTCTACTTGCACATGGTTGAGCCAAGATGGCACATTTCTGGGGAAAATATGGAAAGCCCTTACACTCTTGCACCAATGAGGAAGGCCTTTAAAGGCACTTTCATTGTTGCAGGGGGCTATGACAGAAAAGATGGGAACAAAGCTGTGGCTGAGAACAAGACAGATCTTGTTGCTTATGGTCGTTTGTTTTTGGCTAATCCAGATTTGCCTAAGAGATTTGAGGTTGATGCACCACTCAACAAATACAACAGGGACACCTTTTACACTCATGATCCAATTGTTGGTTACACTGACTACCCTTATCTTGAAGGCAGTGCTTAAGGATCACATGAAATATATAGGTGAGGGTTTTTAATGTTGAAGATTTGATGTTTAAAATTTGTTGTTTAATTTGTATTTGCATTTTTCAACCAATAATATAATGTAACAGTGATATTATGAATAAGAAAAGTGGATGATTGTCTTATTTGTTATAAGGTTGTTTAGGGTTATCATCTGGTGTAAAATTTTCATTTGAAGGAAATATATTTTAGTTTGAGAAGAAAATTGATTGTAAATTTTGTTTGAAAAAAAAGAAAATAAGAGGATTGATCTGAAAAATAATGTGATGTTTTATATTTAAAGAGGAAAAAGTACTTTGAAATAACCATTAAATTTGATTCATGTGGAGAAAGAAGAGAATAAAAAGAAAAGTACTCTTGTAAATAATTCCTTAAAGTTATGGTATTGACTTAGAACTAAACTCTCAAACAAAATTATAATAAAAAAAAGTTCTCTAAATTTGTTTTATCTGACAATAAAGTGAGTTTTTAAAAAAGATGTAAATCTCTTATTTATAAAGTTGTTTTTAGAATCAAGAGAAGTTGATCCAATGTGTAAAAGAAAAAAGGTTTTGGATGTTCTTATTAGGGTTGGATAATGAAGTTTAAATGATTAATGAAATAGTATTACTTCATATCTTAACTTTGAAATAGTTAATATAATTAATAAAATAACAACTACTTTATTAATAAGTCTAATCACAAATCAAATCATCTTTGCATGACTTTCTAATGTCTAGAAATACAGTCTAAAATTTCATTAGACTATTTATTGGAATAAGAGTTTTTTCTTGAATTTTATTCTTTCTTTTATCTTTATAGTAAATCTTTTTGTTCTGTCTTTTTAGGTTTCATCACTGTGAATCAAATCTAACTCACAATATATACATTTTTATATAACTTTTACACTGTATTTTTATATAACTTTTACACTGGTAACTTTAAAAAATAAATTAATAAATTATTTTGTTTAAGATATGGATACAAAATTTTTATAAAAAAATTAATGTCCACTATGCCATTTTGTTTTTATGACAGAATCAAATTGTCATCAATTTATATATTTTGTTTTATAACACAGATTGTAATATTTTTATTTATTTTATTTCTTTAACTATACCTATGATAGGTACATTACTTGTATGTATTCAGTTCTTTGCTTTTGCTTTTAATAGAAAAACAAATAAAATATTTTCATTCTCATATATTTTGTTCATTTTTGTCCATCTCTCTGTCCTATAATATAATATTTATTTCATAAGATGGTATCAAAGTCTATCCTAGCAAAGTTGTTTACATATAACGAATCTTTTATTTGTGATCTTTGTCATTTTACAAAGCAAAAAAAGACTTTCCTTTCCTCTTAGTGCATCTAAATCTAAAAAATATTTTGATTTAATTCATGATGATGTGTGAGGACCATACACAATATCATCAATTCATGGTCATAAATATTTCTTGACCATAGTTGATGATTATTCAAGATATACATGAATTTTCTTCTTTAAAACAAAAATCTAAAATTTTTAAGATTTTGAAAAATTTTGTTGTTTTTATTCAAACACAAGTTGAAACAACAATAAAAGTAATAAAAAATGATAATGGGACTAAATTTTTCATGACTAATTTTTTTATCAACAAAGAAATAATACATCAAATTTCATGTGTCAATACTTCACAAAAAAATAGTATAATTGAAAGGAAACCTGATGTAGCAAGAGCTCTCATGATACAATTTATTCAAAATTTATTGGTCATATTTTGTTATACATGTTGGACATATTATAAACATGCTTCCCACAACTATTTTAAATGATTTTTCTCCTAATAAAATGCTTTACAAAAGCCCACAAGATTTTAATCAATTAAGGATGCTTGGATCTTTATGGTATGCTAGCACTTTGTAACAAATAGAAGTAAATTTGATCCAAGGGCATCAAAATATGTTTTTATTGGTTTTAAAAGGGGATAAAAGGATTTTTTTTTTTTGAATATTCAATCAAGAGAAATTTTCGTGTCTAGGGATTGAACATGTCTTTTCATATCAAAGGATTAAGCATACTAGCAATGAAACTGACCGTCCAAACCTTTATGATCAAAGTCCTTTTACAGAATATAAGTCTATTTTGAGTCACTCATCACAAGTCATTTTTGCACCATGTGATAATGTTGAAAATAATAGTAATAATAACCATGAATCAGAAGATCAATGTGTTTTGAGTCAGCAATCACAAGTCATTTTTGTACCCTGTGATAATGTTAATAGTGACCATGAATCAGACATTCAGGTTCCAAAAGAAGTTTGTTCTCATAGAGACCAAAACCTTAATGAAAATCATGAAACAACACAGTCAATTCGAACGAGTATCAGAACAAAAATACCACCTGAATATCTAAAGGATTATCATTGTAGTCTCAATGTTTCTATTCTAAACATCTTCTAGAGTTAAATATCCTTTGAACCTTGTTTTGTCTTATAATAAATTATCACCTTCTTATAAATCTTTTGTTATGTCTCTTTCTTCACATGTTGAGCCAAACACTTATTCTTAAACTGTGAAATATGACTGTTGGACAAAGGCTATAAAGTGTGAGATATCTACTTTAGAGTCAAATGAAACATGGGAGACTATTCTTCTGCCTAAGAACAAAACTGTCATAGGTTGTAAATGAGTATTCAAAATAAAGTATAAGGTCGATGGAACTGTTGAAAGGTATAAAGAAAAATTAGTGACGAAGGGATACACACAAACATATGACATTAACTACCTTGAAACTTAGTAGCAAAGATAACCACAATAAGGTTGTTTTTTCTCTAGCTTCTATATATAACTGAGAATTGAAACAGTTAGACACCAATAATGTCTTCTTACATGGAGAGTTGAGAGAAGATATATACATGGTTGCTCCTCTTGGATTGAATTCTATTCAACTAGGACAAGTTTGTAAATTAAAAAAAGGCTTTATATGGTCTTAAGCAAGCTAGTAGGGAGTGGTTTGATAAATTGTCATCCTTTTTATTTCTGCAGGATATACTCAATCTATGAATGATCATTCCTTATTCATTAATTCTTCTGAATGATCTTTTATAGCATTATTGGTGTACGTGAATGATGTAATTTTGGTAGGAAATAATAAAGAAGACACTGACCGAGTCAAAAAACTTTGAATAAGACATTCAAAAAATCTTGATCTTGAAGTAGCAAGAACTAAGAAAGTGGTAATGATGAATTAGAGGAAATATGCACTAGAAATGTTAACAGATGCATGTCTTTTAGCCTACAACCCTGTAGTCACTTGTATGGATTTCTTGTTAAATTATCTTCTATTGAAAGTGTGTCTTTCACAGATGTTCGTGCTTATAAAAAGTTGATTGGAAGGCTTATGTATCTTACTAATACCCGACCTGATATAACTTTTCCTGTTCAACAAATTTCTCAATTCCTTGATGAGCCTACAATTACTCACTATAATACAACAATTAGAATTCTCAAATATATTAAAAGCGCTCCAAGTCTTGGTTTATTTTTTTCTTCCAAACAGTTTTGTCCATCTAAAAGCCTTTTATGATAGTGATTGGTACACATGCAATGATTCAAGACAATCAGTAACTAGTTTTAGTGTGTATTTTGGAAATTCTCTTATATCTTGGAAATCAAAGAAGCAAGGAATAATATCAAAAAGTTCTTATGAAGCTGAATACGGGGCAATGACCACTGTTACATGTGAAATTCAATGGCTAGTCTATCTTCTCCATAATTTCAACTTTCCTTTTGAGCAGTCATCTCTTTTATATTGTGACAATGACTCAACGAGATACATTGTAGCAAATTTAGTGTTTCACGAGCATACAAAACACAAAAATAGATAATCACATTGTTAGAGAAAAATTGAAAGAGAGTCTCATCCATTTGCTTCCCATTTACACCACAAAGCATCAATCTTAGGTCATCAGTCTTTCAAGAATATTTGTTCGAAGTTGGACCTCATCCCCAACTTGCGGGGGTTTCAGAGTATATGGATACAAGAGTTCTAAAAGGAAACTAATGTCAATTATGTGATTTTGTCTGCAAAATCAAATTGTCATCAATTCTATTTATTTTTTTATAACAAAATTAAAATGCAATATTTTTATTTGTTTTCTTTCTTTAACTATACTTATGATGGATACATTACTTGTATATATTCAGTCATTTACTTTTGCTCTTAATAGAAAAAATAAATAGAATATTTTCATTCTCATATCTTTTTGTTCGTTTTTGTTCATCTTCTTCATTTTATAATATGATAATTATTTTATAAAATGGTATCAGTCTATCTTAACAAGATTGTTCGAACTATCAGATAATTCGATATCAGGCGGCTATCGAGCCACCCTTAAATATATAGTTTCACGCACGAATTAGAAAGTCTCAGCGTGAGAGGGTGTGTTGGAGATCCCATATCAACTAGAGATAAGGTCTTTCGATATTTTATAAGTAGTACATATCTCACCTTAAAAGTTGATTTTGTAAGGTTGAATTAGGCTTAAAGTTCATTTTTTAAGACAAATCTTTCAAATATAATATAGTTTTTCTAATAAAATATATGTCTTTACTACGAATTCTTGCTGCATCTTCGTGAGTTCCTCTAGCATCTCTATGAATTTCTCCTGCATTATGTCACTTTTAGATTGAATAATCTGAAATATAATTTTTATATTTTAAAATATATAATCCAGAGTATAATTTTTTATATTTTAAATTATATAATTTGAAATATAATTATTTTTTAAATTTTGAAATGTAGAATTTAGAATACAATTTTTTTATTTTAAATTATATAATTTAAAATATAATTTTTTATATATATTTCAGATTACATAATATAAAACATAAATTTTAAATTTTAAATTATGTAATTTCTAGTAAAAAAGTTAAAGGATATAGAATTTATTTAATTTCTTTCGTTAAGAGTACGATCATTTTGTTAAGTCTACGAAGATGTAAAAAAAAAAAAGAAAATATGGAGATGCAGAAAGAATGCGTCCAAACTCACTTGTTCATAACCCAACAAAGAGGTAGGTCTAAGGCCTAAAGACATGGTGTAAATAATTCCACTTAAGGATGAATCCGGCAATCGAATACAACTTACAATTTAGTTTTAGACCAAAGGATCCATTTTTTGTTTCAACTTTGAAAGGTTCTTTGTTATTTTAGCCTAAATTGAAAAAATAAATAAAAATGGGCAGATTACATGGGAGATTGTAGATTGTAAGTATGCGAGTTTCTTTTTCTCTAACATTGGCATGGATCCTTCATTGTCATAGGATAGGCCTTTTCGTTCTAACCCCATGATTACTATGTACACATACATATTAATAGTTATCACCATAGTTATTGCTGCCGCCATCAGCGTTGCTACCTCCAACTATACCTTCAATCTCCATTTTCATTACACTATTTGAGAGGAGGAAGAAGAAAATAATTTTATTCTGGAAGGTATAATATATATTTCAGAAATCTTGTTTCAAAAATCCTGTTACAAAACGCATTTCTTATGTTCTGAAAAATCGTATAAATTTGCTATAAATGATCATTTTGGTAAAAACTACAAATTTATATTCGCACTTTCCCTGTCTCAGAAAGTGTGACAAACTAAAAATAGAAGACTTATCATATTCCCTACTTGAAAACTCTCAAATAATTTAACCTTGTCTTTGATAACCCAACAACAACCTTCGTGGAAAAATAACATTTTCATAGCCTTCTAGTATTAACAGTACCTGCACAATTACATACAAAACCCGTAAAATCTGGAGGAAAACTTTTTGGAGTCTCTTTCCCCTTTTTTCCCCCTTTTCTACTCTCTCCTCAATCCAATTGTTCATCAGTATATACCCTTCCCTCCTCAAGTGCAAGTCTACTGTGTAGCCGCGCATAGTGACTAATAAATTCCAAAAACAAATCCCTCATCTCAGTAGCTCTCTTGAATTCTTGAGTTCCTGAATGCAGAACCTTCAAATTGTTGCTTGTTCCACCGTTCACTTTTGGTGATATACCCTGCGAAGATAAAATCATTAAGATAACAAGTGAGAAAGCATGTGGAGAACTGCCATGCGTTAGTATTAAGGTTTTTAAAAATGGTGTGCAACTACTATTGCAGTCAGACTCAGCCATCTTGTTAGCAATATCATGGATCACAATTAAAGAGCGACCACAACCGTAATTTACAACCGTAATTTAAGACTTTGGTTATCATTACCATCAAAACAACTTCGCCAGTCATCTTCTAAACCTACTGAAGTAAAATTGGTGATACTACTAATTTGTCTAAAACTATAAAGTTGAAAAGAAAATGATAATCAAATTTTCAAAGATAATTTTAGTATTGTTGGAAAGTGAACTTTCTACAAAATCAGCTTGTAAAATAAAACTTACACCTAGTTATATATATATATATTATAATTTGACCATATCTTTAATCAATCTTCAAAAAATTCCTTCACATTGAGGATTGAACATCTTGAATATAGAATACATATTTATAGATGATATGATAACATTTTGATATTGAATGACACTATATACTCTATAAATTGTTAGGATAAACTTTAATATCATCTTATAAAGAAGATTTATACTTAATTCAGTTTTACAAAATCAACTTTTAAGATTTGTACCTCATATAATATATTTACATCTATAATTAATGAAGAAACTCCAACAAATATAATCCCATTATTTCTCACTATACACGGTTTCTCTATTGAACTAGGTGCCCTTACTACTTTATCATAAATATAACATTTTCCTGGTGTCCAAATTTGACCATTTGGCAATCATATAGTCTTGAACAATTTCCATGCTCATGACTACTAAGCCTGGAAATGTTCGCAAAAGAGGAGTAAAGAAATTTGTGTATGATAGATACCTTTGTTATATTCCTCAGTGTTCCTATTGATGATTTAATCTTTTTTAGTCCCACTAGCTTTTCAAGTATCACCCATGGCCTGGAAAAAGATAGTGAAGAGATTAATTCTAAAAGAGTAAACATAAATATAAAATACTAACATATTCAGAATTTTGTAGGCATTGAAGTTAAATTATTAAGATAATTACTTCAAAAAGAATTAACAGGCCCTGTTTCAACATTAAGTCGATTGACACAGACGTTTACTTTTCACAATTGAACCAGCAATGAAAGTAGATTGTTTATAACTGCAAACATCATATTTAAGAAGTATACATACAGAATACCTGCCAGTTGAAGATGCTATGATGCATTTGGGATCATTCAAAAAGCCACACATCTCTTGGAACTCTTTTTCAGAATCCAATATAATGGCTCCCCTGGTATGTACCTCCGATGACAAATTTGGAAAAATTAAGACTCTAGCTAATACTGACGTATGCCTGTGCAAGAACTGTGTAACTGTAGATGGGCATAATTCTCTATCGATATTTGCAATCAATATCATACACACATTTTTTGCTCCTTCATGATCCCAATCTTTCATGTCATCACAACGGACTATAAACCAAATAAAAGAACAAATCAGAAACCAAATGGAAATCTGAGGAAAAGTTAGAAGATGTATATTATAGAACATCATCATAAAATATAAAAGAACAACCACACTAAATAAAAGCCAAGCCTGATGAATGTTATATATGGGTGCAAAGCATATAGGCTAATGAAGAAGCTTCCAATCTCTTTATAGATACGAACATGTATAATGGTAGAGAAAAATTCAAACATAAGAATGTCGGATAAGCATTTAACAGTGTCAAACAAGGTCCCCCAAGGACTTGAATCTCTTGACCATAAAATTTAAAGCAGGATAGTAAGATCCCAAACTATTATAAGAAGTGTATAAAGAAAGAGGTACAGAAATCCTTTAACCTGACAAAAAACAAACATGGATTACATTTTAAGTAGGAAGAGATAGATAAACATAAATCTAGGAATGTCATATTGTTTTCATGACCGTAGCAATGGATAGATCACTGCAGACGTAACGTGAGCAAAGGGAAAAACGAAACAATGTTCCATTTGTATACAAAAATTCACCAGCTTGAGAATTGTTGCAAAGACTTTGGCAAAGACCAAAGATTATGAAAAAGTAAAGAGCAACGCAATTTTCAATTAAAGAAACTGAACAAAATATAAGTGAAGAATATCAAATACACAAACAACCTAAATGAATAAAAACACAACTTGTCAGAATAGATAGATCATATTTTTCATTTCAACCCAATAACCATCATCCATTTAAATTGTGTAGAGTCTAACCATAAAATCAATACGCCAAGAGCTCATTTTTAACCATATTATGAGTTGTAATTCTAACAATTTTACAATGGCAATGTAACAATGTCAAATTTACTTAAACAGTCTTACATGTAACCAGTCATGTAGAATTTGACTCAATTGTACACGCCTAGTAAATAAAATTATATGATCCTAAATGTTTAACTGTAATTTTGACAACTTATGACTTAGCACTGACAGAACTAGATGGACAATCATACTAAGAAACCCATAAAAATAGCTGAAAACATGAAATGAATTTTGAAGCGAAACCCAGTGAGTTGAACCTAGTTCGCTTCTGTTCAATTCTGGGACCATTGCCATGCTAGAAACTCCCTTTGATGCTGAAACAGAACGAGAGGAAAATAAATCTATTTTCCCCTTTGCCATCTCCAGAAACGAAACCAATACAGGATCTAGCTCTCCTTCAGATTGAACTATGCAGATATCCTCAATTGTTGTAGCAGTCAAATTTCCAGCATTTGGCCCTTGTAACCAGGAAAGTATGAAGGTGCACAAGCATGATTTCTCTTTTGCTATCAAAGAATGTCGTCTTCGTTGCACCTATGAAGGATGCAGAGGAAACAATTTAATTTAATCAAGAATGTAACAGTTGATTGCGTTATTCTCCCCAAATTAAGTAAGAAACCATCAGTTTTCTATTTCATTGAATTTAGTATCTAGTATCTAGGACTTACTTAATATTCATTTCAACTTTCAGCTCTTAAGAAACTTATATAACCTTCTCATAAAAGTGGAAAGAATCATACATTACTAATTGCTCAAATGAGGAAAGATGAGTCTTTTCCAGGCATATATATGAAAATTCAAACATACTATTAAAAGGGGAACCTCTTAGATTATGTGATATAGTGCTCGTAGTTAATTATTCTTATGAGACAATAAGAGAAATGCCAGAAGAAATACATCTTTTCCAACACATTTCAGTATTAGGTAACATTATGTGGGTCTCATTATGTCATAAAGAGAAAATATATAGTTTCATCTCAAAAATCTTAAAGTAACAACCTATATTGATTTGGTCTTGAAAGTTTATGTATAGACAATCTAAGTCAACTTAATAACATTCTGTATCAATGTAGTCCATAAACCTGTAATCTTCATAACAATTTAGCCTTGGACTCTGTCTTAATTATAACAACTATGGTTTCTCAATTTGATTAACTAATGGGACAAGCACTAATTTCTCATGAAATTGAAAATTTTGGAAAACTCAAATAACGAAAAAAGATTCATTAAAGATGGTCTAAAGATCCCGTCAGTGAGCACAAGCTAACTTTAGTTCATAATAAATGCTTGTTGATAGCATTTCTCAAAAAACTGATTTGGGTTAAAATTGGTTCCCTAGTCAAGAGATTTACCAGTTTGCTTGTGCTTACTTTCTTTTTAAAAAGTGTTTTTTGAGCATATTTCTGGTTTTAGAAGTACTTTTACACTCTGTTAATAAAAACAACAAAAGATTTCTACTTCTTTATTCATTTCTCTAATCTATTATTTTAAAAATAAGTAACTTTTCTTTCTTTAAAATAAAGACTAGTAGTTTTGTGTTCTTTCTCAATATATCAATTTCCTCCTATTATTTTGAATGTTCTTAATCCAGTCTTATTTAGTTAATTTAATCCTTCCGGGAAATTTATCCATGATAACGACGTTATCACCATCACACGTGACATTCCTTAATCACACTAAGTGTCACTTCTCCCAACAAATGAGCTTAAACCGATTTTAAGAAACTTATCTCTTTAAAAAAAGCGAAACCAAAGTTTAAAATAATGGATCAATCATTAAATCATCCCCCAGAAAAGCTATCAAACCAAATAAAAATAAACACTTTCTCTTACTTTTTAGATTATTTTAGTCTAGTACGCAAATCCTGATGCTACTTCTTAAGTAAATATTTTCAAAAATATAATCTAAAGAAATTGATGAAATTTTAAAAATTGCTTATACTATTTAAAGAAACTAACCAGTTCCAACCCCTAAAAGCGCTTACGCCATATAATATATATAACCTTAAGCCAAACAGACCCTATGATGAAAAGCACACATAGAAATGGTGAGCGGAGACTAACCCCTTCCACAACGGCGTCGTAGAAGCGAAGGTCACCGTCGCCGAAGCGCTGACATGCACAGACCCTGGTTCCTTGCGCGAGTAGACCACACTCGCTGTCTTGGAGCTGTTTGGAGAGGGGTCTGAAGCGACCTTTGAACTCACGGAGGTTCTCACATTCACCGAACTGGGAGGCTTCAAACGCATTGTCGCAGTGGTCGGGGAAGTCCAAGAACCACACTCTGAGCGTCTCTTCCTCCAACGAAACGCGCGCCGTGTACCATGCGTCGTCTTTGTAGCTTCTGAACTCCATCGTGAAGCCATTTTCGTCGTTCGCCATCAACGGTCTCTATCGCCTTCAACGGTCTCTGTCGCCTTCGAAGAATCCAGAACGTCTCCCTCTGCCCTCAGCTTTGGATTTTTTGACATGCTAAATTTTTTAGAAGTAATAATATTTTCTAACCTAATTATAGTGTTACATTTAAAAATTACTTTGTTAATTTAGATACTGTATCATTATTATGCTACTAATTAAATTTAAGGAGATTGTATTATTTGTTTAGAATATTTTGGATTTACCTCAAACTCGATTTCTTATTATAACACATTTAATAGATTATTACATAATAATAATTTGTATTTGGGTATTAATTTAGGTTTGAAAGTTTATAAATATAGTTTTATTATTTAATAAATTCTATCTCAATTTTACTTTAAGATGTAGAATATTTTGTACGAAAATTTTAAATAATAATTTATTGGTAAAGCTCGACTATTTTTTGAAAGAGAAGATTTTACTTAACTAAAGTTTGATTTATTTAGAGATTTTTTTTCTATATTTTGAATGATTCTAATTTAGATATTGTTAGAACATTTGACATTTACATTGGAGTTAGGATAAAACTACTCCCAGACTCAAGTCAAACTATCGTATCAATATCATTGTATTGCGAGATGAATTTGTCTTCAGTTAGTGTCTTAGAAAATTAGTATGGAGATTATCTTCAATAAAAACAAAACAAGTATCCATATATTATCACAAGCATGTAGGACGGATTTGACAAAAACTTGAAACTTCTAAAGAATCAACATCGTGACGAAATGAAAGTCCACCAAGATGAGATGCGTGCTTTTCAAGAATAAATTGTCATCCTACATCAATCAAACTACACATCAATCTAAACAAAATTTGCAATCATAACATATTGAGTAAGTTGTTGATTATTGCCCTATCATTCCTAATAAACCTATGGAAGACATGGGTGACAAGCACAAGGTGCTCATTCACAAAGAGTTCTTTACAAGTCACACATAATGAATTTATATCAGAAGTCAGTCTCTCAAGACTATCAACTTAGCATAATCAATAGGTTGTATCTAATGGACTGACACATATAGAGAATCAAGTGATTACGAATAACATATGTTCTTTAAAGTTGTACCAACACCTCCGTTAAGTGTAGAAATGTGAGGCAACCTGATTGGCTTTCATCCTTTCACATATGAAGTCATGAAAGTCCGATTTCCTGACAAATGGAAGTGGTCATGTGTTGAAAAATATGACGACTCTTAAGACCTAGAGAGTCATGTTAAGGTCTATCTCACTTTGGTCAACCTTTTTTCTAAGGACTTACGAGTGAATTATTGATTATTTCCCACTATCTTAAGAGAACAACCCTAGAAAGGTATTAATCTATCTCAAAATTTCGTTGATTCATTTAAGCTCAGTTTGTTGATTGCAAGTTGTTGGTTGCATGCTTGACATCACTCTAACACGCCACTTAGGGAGATTTTGAACCTCTACGACAGTTTATGACTCACTTCTCCAAAGCATTCGTGAATATACTTAATTTGCATCTAGCCGTAGTCATGCATTCTCTCTTAGTTGGATTGTGTTCAAGGACTTTCTTAGACTCTTTGTGTGCCAAACCTCCTGTCAATATGAATGTACTACGAGTCCGAGCAACCAAGTATATTAGTATTGAAAAAAACTTGAAAGCTATGAAAAGGGGAAATGTTTAGTCTATAATGGTAGCTCCTAACACTTAAACTTTCAAGAAGAAGTGTGTTAGCAAATATGAAAATTACACTCCTCTTGATGTTAGGGTTCATAATTCAAGAAGCATCTAACCTTGAACTACTTCAGTTATCCCAATCCACACCTTCTTCCCCTATTTTGCAACCAAAAGGTGTAGCTATCATTAAAAGCAAAGTTACATCACAGAAAATGTTACAAAGTTTGTGACCTCTGGTCTAGTTTGAAGGCCTTGTGTGTAAGGCCCAATAAACACTACAAGAAAAAAGTTATTTAGAGACTAATATTTAGCTACCAAATGAAATGGTTGCTAATTGTGACAAAAATAGTTATCAAATTATATTTTGGTTGCTAAATAACTACAAAATAAAAGTAATTATTGAATTTAGTGACCAATTAAGTCAAATAATTGGTATCTAATATTAGCTACCAAAGTTTCAGTGACCTATATCATTAGATTATAAATTGGTATATAATTAAGTTAGAGACTAATTTAGAATCTAATGTTACAAGTCACTAAAATCTTGGTAGCTAATGTTAGATACCAATTATTTGACTTAATTGGTCACTAAATTCAATCATTACTTTTATTTTGTAATTATTTAGCAACCAAAATCTATTTTAATGACTATTTTAGTCACAATTAATAACCATTTCATTTGATAGCTAAAAATTGGTTTCTAAACAATCTTTTTCTTATAGTGAAACCTACCAGGAGTTAATATCCATAATCTATTACGACATATTGATAAAGTTATTTTGTATTTGAGAAGGTTTGATAAAGTTATTTTGTATTTGAGAAGGTATAACTTTTAGTATGATAAACTATATTAGAGTGAAGATCTCTATTTTAGGAGTAAGATAGTCAAATTGATTATGGTAACAACAGAGTAGCCTGCTACAATATGACTCTAAAAATATTAGTCTCTAGATTTGGTAAAAAAATGTTTCAATTAAATATTATTTAATATATATGAAGAGATTAATACATATGAGAATAATGTGAATGTACATAATATTAATTTTAATTGTAAACTATTATTTTCTAATCATTAACTTATTTTATATTTACTGATTATTTGACTTATAAAAATGTTGTATTATATGCATGAACATAATTAAACTTTATAATTATATATATATATATATATATATATATATATATATATATATATATATATATGCGCCTTGTAAATTATAATTGTACACTATGATTTCTAGGATCATCACAAAGTTTAAAAATAAATAAATAAAGAAGATATAGATGAGAAGAAAATAAATAAATAAAATTTAATGTTTAGCTATTTGATAGAATAAAAATATTAAAAAAATTGATTTTCTTAATTTAAATTATCTTATGAAATTGAAAAGAGATAAAGAGACAAATATAAATAAATAAAAAATAGTTTAACAAGTATTAAAAAAAGTCTCTTTGCTCCGAACAAACAAAATTATTTTTCTTCTTAAAAGGAGGTTATACATCCAGTAAAAGACATCACATGCAATGATAACAATAAACAAATATAAATATAATTTAAGAAAATTTCGTCAAATAACGTTATAATATTTATTGAAAGATTCTGTAGTAAAAAAAAGAACATAATAGTAGATAGATCTTAGATCTTCTCTGTTGCTACGCCGAGAACAAAATCCACTTACGTTGTTAAGACTATTATTTTGTGTGTTCTCACTTACATTTTACTTGAAGTTAAGATTTTACTTTCCTAGTCTATCTAATTTTTAAACGATGAAGTAAATAAGATAAAAATCCACCTATTTCAAAACATATTTTTTAATATCATAATTTGCTAAAATTCTTTGCTCAAAAAATGAAAAATAAATTTTAATTTAACCTTTGATGAATTAATAATATCAAAATAAGTTTAGAAAACACTTGAATAATATCATAATATAATTATATAATTTATATTAAGTTTAGAAATTCTCTGATGATAGATCATTTATTGTGAATATGAGAATGTTGATTAATTTGTCTTATACATTCAAAGATTAATTATCTTGATGTTTTTAGTTTTAAGACGTATTCTTTTAGTACGACTATGTGTTATAGGTTTGTCTAATGTGACCTTGCACAGTTGACTCATATTGAGATTATCTATCCAAATGTCTTGCTTTGATGAATTTATATGTCCAAATCTTCTATGTTATAAGATTTGGAATCGTCTAACACATTGATTCTTATGATATCATCAAACTAGTCTAGTATAATTAGAACTTCTAGTGAGTCTAGCATCCAAATATCATTTAGTATGTTTTAGCTTAGTTTTAATGAGACCATCTTGATACTTCATTTGGCCTATGTATATTGATGGTATTGTCTAATAGTCCATGTTCATCTAATAAATCTTTAACTACACCTACATACTTGTTAGTATGGTTAGGACCTTTAATATATTTTATAGTATTTGTTATATGACTCTATTATCATAATAACGTCTTCAAGGTATCATCCAGTGATTTAACACTCTCTGTCAAATAGACTGAAACTCTGTCGAATTTTAGATTTGAAAGAAGCAGAAAGAAACTGATAAAGAAAGTAGAAACTTTACCTTAGTAGATTTACAAAAAGGATAAGTCTTAAGGGTATTATTCCTAAAGAGTTTTCATGAGAAGGATTTTTGAATTATAAGGGTTTTTTCTAATTGACTCTGTGTATGGGATAATGTTTTCTAGGATTCTAAGATAAAAGAAACCTAAAGTTTAAGTCACAATATTCTAATTTGAGAAAAAAAAAGAAGAAATCAATAGAATTTAGGTTATGAAAGTTAACATTCAAATATAATAACTATGATTTATGATATACAATATTGTAACGTGTTATGCTTGTTTGAAACCTTGTTTTTGTACTATTTGAATGTTTAAGTCTTTGTTTGACTATTTAAAATATAGATATTTTTCTTATCTAAAATATAAAACATCAGTGAAAAAAATGTAATGAATAGGAGAAAGCAAAAGCATATGCATAGAATGAGACCAGTAAACTTTGTTAGAATTAGAGCTGAATTGGTATTGTATTAATTTTTTCTCTCTCATCTTATACATCTTGTACAAAATATAAAGAGTTGTGATATGTGTACAAATATTCACTATTAATATTGAATTCATATAAAATGCTGGGAAAAAGCATGGAGAAGAAGTTAGTAGAGTTGAAATGTTTATAAAAACTCGTCAAGGTCATCCTAATCGAAAAGGAAAACCAGTGAATGATGAAACACAAGATGCTATTGTAAGTTTATTTTGATGTAAGCGATATGTCTAGGCATTTCATATTTTTAATTGTTAACTTTTATATGTATATATATATATATATATATTTTATATATTTATATATTATTTTTTATATATATATATATATATATATATATATATATATATATATATATATATATATATATATATTTCAGTCTATGCTTGAAAGTTCTATGCAAAACTCATCAAGTAAGACTGTGGAAAAAGCATTTGAATCAATGTTTGGAAAAGAAAGACATGGTCGGGTTCGCTGTTATGGAAGGACTATGACACCATCAATATTAAAAAAGAATCAAGAAGTTGTTGTTGTTCAAAAAGCTGCTGATGTTAAAACTAGTGGCATGGAAAAGAAAATTCAAAGTTTAGAAGCAATGATGAAATTGTTGACTAAGAGCGAAATCCCGATTTGAATGACGATGAAATAGAATATATGATGTCACATATTTTTGGAAAAGAAAATAGTTCAACTATTCCACAATCATTTGCTTCCACTCATGTTCCTTGTCATGACCAGGTAACAATCTTTGGATTAAATCTTAATGAATTGTATTTTTAAGTTGATATTGTATTACATTTTCAATACTAATAGGTTGGATCACTTCCAATATGTAGATAAATAAAGGTCTGAATACATTGAATATATGTTAATTAATTAAAATTATGCTTAAATATTCTTTAGGAATTCACAATAAGTAGTCATTTTGCAGTATACTACTGTAACCAACTTATATTTGTTTCACCATTTGTTTTTGCTACTTCAATGTTCTTATTCTCTTTTATTGGACCTAAAATCTTGTGGAAAGAGTTGTGATTGGGATAATAATTGAAAAGGCTTGTTGTTTATTTTATGTATATGTTTAAATTTAGAATCAACTTGATGATGAGGATGAAGTTTTGATTCTGGGTTTGTTTTGGTTCTAATTGTTCAGAATTTCACAGTTTTGATTCTCAATATTTTATTACTTTTATGTATTTGTTTAATTTTAGAATCAACTTGATGATGAGGATGAAGTTTTGATTTTGGGTTTTTATTTATTTTTTTAATTTCAGGATCAACTTAATGATGATGATGATGAAATATGATCGCAGTTAATTGCTTTAACAGATTGGGGAGGAGGAGGATGTCATATTGGAGAGGAGAAGAAAATAGATGAAAGAACTTTGAAATTTTCTTTGAATGGTGCTATTAATTATTTTGAATTCTAGTTAAGAAAGAATGCTTTATGTATGTAACTAAATAAAATCAAACTGTATTTTGAAATATATGTTTGTTACTATCCTTATTTTGTTTTTATTCATATAACTATTTATTCAATTAGTATGTTTATATTGTTTATTTGAAAATATTATATTTATATCCTCTGACTTTTAAAATATTATAAATAAATAAATAATTAAAATATAAAACTAATTATAAATTTGAAATAAATTAATTTGACTAGTTAAACAATATAAATAAATGAATGATTAAATTTTAAAAATTATTATAAATGTAGAATAAATATAGAATTTGAATAGTTAAGCAAAGGGAACACATAAGTAGATATGGTTTAAACAATAAACAGCAGGTAAATGAACGTGACATAAATAATAGACAATAGATAAATAAATGTTGCCTAAACAATAGACAATAGATAAATAAAATGTGGCCTAAACAATAGGAAAAGTGTGATCTAAACAATAGGCAACAGCTAAATAAGCGTGGTCTAAATAACAAACAGTAGGTAAATAAGTGTGGCCTAAACAATAGACAACATTTTGTAAAACATTGTCTAAACAATAGGCAACATTTCAAAAAGCGTTGCCTCAGTAAAAGTATTGCCTAAAAGTTGTTTGAAAAACATTGCCTAATGTATCATTATAGGCAACGGTTTTACGAAAAGTGTTGTCTTAGAGAAAAAATCGTTACCTATAGTCTACGGCAACGGACGCATACCCTACGGCTGAAAAACCGTTGTCAAAGTGTTGCCTAAGATTTAGACAACAGTTTTTTGGCTTAAGGTAACACTTTTGGGTTGTTGCCTAAAGCCAAAAATGGTGTAGTGTTTTTTTGATCATTTAAAGGGTGGAAAATTTATTTGTTCGGGGTGAAAATGAAAGTTTCTTATGTGAGAAGGTTTATTTCGGGCCTATTCGTTCATGCGAAAGTTTAGTGGTGTTGATATTATTCAAACCAATGCAATTTTCACTCAAGTAAAGGTTTTTTCACTCAACTGAAAGTGTGCTGATGTGACTTAAGACGACGAACTTTTCGTTCAAGTTATGGGAGTGCAAAGTTTTGCTCAAGCGAAATTAGTGATAGAATTTCATCCTAAAGATGGAATTTTCACTTTAGTGACAATTTTTGCAAAAAATCACCTTACTATTAGGTTTATTTATGCTCAAGCAATAGTCTCTTACTCAAGTGAAAATCAATTCGATTTGTTGGGTATATATGAACTTTTATCAAGGTGAAATTGAAATATAATATAAGTATATGTGTGTATTTCATGATAAGTGATGTGAAGCTAAGTAGAGTAAGTGTTTGGTGTCCAATCTACTACTTGTGTGAGGTCGAGTATAGTAGAGTTAGACGTTTATGCTACAATATACTAAGACATATTGATGAATTATTTAGTATCCAAGAAAGTACAACTCGTATTTAATATGGTGAACTATGTTAGATTGGAGATCCACGTTTTAACATAAACTAAAAGTATCAAGTGGTGAAAAATAAATAAAAAAACAGTAAAAGCATATCCTAAATCTATAAGATAAACCAAATTGGAATAAGGTGAACTATAGTCCTATCTCTATAGGTATGATAATTGGGATCATGATCCCACCAGAATAACCAATTACAATGCGGCTCACAGCAATCATCTCTTCTAAACAATATTTCAATTAAATATTGTTTAATGTATATGAAGAAATAAATATCCATATTAATATTGTAATAATACAAGTTTATAATATATATATATATATATATATATATTATACCTTCTTATATATTAATGTAAATTATAATCGTGCACTATCATTTCTACTTTCATTAAAGTTAAAAAAGAGAATAAAGAAGATATAAGCCGAGAAGAAGAAATATATTAATAAAATTTAATGTTTAGCTATTTGATATAATGGAAATAAATAAAAAAATATTAAAATTCTTTTTAATCTTTTCCAATTTAAATTATCTTATAAAATTGAAAAGAGAAAAAAAGATAAATATAAATAAATCAAAAATATTTTAATAAGTATTAAAAATCTCTTGCTCCAAACAAACAAAATTATTTTTATTCTCTCACCTTTTATCAATAACAAAAAAAAAGTATATCTCCAATGAAAGAGATCACACGTACTGATAACAATAAACAAGTATAATATAATTTAAGAAAATATATTAAAATAACATTATAATATTTTACGGAAAGATTCTGTAATCACAAAAAAACACAATAGTAGATAGATCTTAGATCTTCTCTGTTGCTATGCAGAGAACCAAATCTAACACAAACATCAAAATATATATATATATATATATATATAATGAAATGCTACATGTAATTAACTTTGTTTTAAAACTATTATTTTGTCTGTTCTCACTTATATTTAACTTAAAGCTAAGATTTTGTCTGAAAGGACCGAATTCAGATCAGATCAGCAACTTGACGATTGGCAAAAGAGACTTCTTGAAAAGTTTATTTTACTTGAAATAAAAAGGAATTATGGTACATGTTTGGGTTCTAGATAAAAGAATCACTTTTTAATTTAAATTATAAACTAATGAAAATCACTACTGTTAAAGCAATTGAATGACTCCTCATTCCTTGCAAACTCTTTATTTCATTGTGACCAATACAAATCAATTGTGTCTGTTACATCTCTGCACAGAAAGGGGTAAAATGTGTGGTCACAGGTCACTTTCAACTCTAAAAGAGCATACAACATTTCTTTTTCACCTTTTCAGTCTCCTTTGTTCTTTTGTTCTTCAGTTCCTTTTCCCTTTTTCTAAAGGGAAGTTACAAATTGAATTGGTGCCACCAATTTAAATTTGTTCATCAATGGTCCAATCAATGATGACAAACATGTTGCACCTAGCTACAATAATAGACAACAATAGCTCAGAGTGATGCCATGTGCCTTGTGCAAAATTGATTGGCATCACTGTAATTGATCTGTGTGTGGTTTCTTTTTCTCAACAAGGAATGGTTTGAACATCATTAGTAGTCCAAGTGCTTCAACTATGTTCAAGACAAAGAATACCATATGTGTGCCTGCAATTATGTGTACACTGGTATGTAAGCTCATAGTAAAACAACAAGCAAAAGGGTCAATGCTCTAAATGACTTTACGTTGTTGAATGTGAAAGAAAAAGTTCTTGACATGTAAATTTAGACAAAGGGCTCCCATCTGTCATAGATAAAATAGAAACCAGCACAGATAAACTAGTTGAGCATCATACCTGGGAGGAATGAAGAATCCATCCGCTTTTGTGACCAAGCTAATCTGCATTCACCATCATCATATAAGAAGATTGGAGATAGAAAGCATGTGGTTGAAAACATCCACTAATGAAAAAAATAGTTAAATGCTAATGGATCATAGTGGATTGTGAGTATCAACGGTATCAAAACCTTCCAGCATTCACTCAGAAATAATCAGAAAAGGGCTAGTGCATAGCCAACTCATGTGAGTGTTGGAGCTGGGAAGTATGGTGTGGTGTTAAAATCCAATTGCAATTTTAGCAATTGCAATTGTTAGCAATTGCAATTTTAGCAATTGCAATTGTTAGCAATTGCAATTGTTAGCATTTGTGGTGTGGTTATCTCAATGTTCATCATACATCTTTCAATTTAGTTAACAAACATATAGCTAAGAAAGAACCATATAATAAAGGAACTTAGTATGAAGTTTGAATCAAGATATATTTTATATCTTTAATCAGATTAACTTGTTCTCGTAAGCTATATCTATAGTTAGAGATCTCGTGTCGAATAGAGACAAAGTCCTTCAATAATTTAGAAATAGAGACAAAGTCCTTCAATAGTTTAAAAATAGGTGTAAATTTTATCTTACAAACTTGTTTTGAGTTCGACTTAAAATCTTAAAAAGTAGTAATTATTTGTAAATGCTCATGTCATTATTTCTAGAACAAATAACAATGAACAAAGCTATCAAACCTTTTCTGGGCATGAAGTTCAAGCACTAATGAATTAGATTAACATGCAGGTGTTGCAGCATGTATCATTTGAAATATTAATCCCTTGTAGAGATCTACATTACATGCACATTCTTTTAACTAGCACATAAGTCGAATAAAAGCTGAAGAAATCAGAGGAACACTCACACTGAACCACCTGTTGCAGGGCCAATAGCTTTGAATAGAGACATGCCTGTCATAGCAATGCCATTAGCAGCCCCTCTTTGGTGTTGCTCCTGTTTTCCAAATTAACATGTTAAATATGCCACAATTCCATCAATAACTAGTCTCAACCATTGCATAGATTCAAAAGTTAACAAAAATTATTGAAAAACTTACCACTACTCGGTTTTGTTGAAGGAACAAACCAGTTACGATGGTGATCTGAATCCCATAAAAAGAGTACAATCAGTCAAACATGTAACTTATAGAAACTTTTCTGAAACAAACTAACTAATCTCCCATGGTCTAGTATATATATTTCAGCTTTAAAACCTCAAATCACTAATAAACGATTAAACAAATGAAGAGGTGCACTTACGGACAGAATATTCTTCAGAATTGAAGCAGCACTTAACACTATGTATAGTGCTAAGCCTGACAGCAATGCAATGAAGGGGTAGCTTTGCAAAAGTGGAATGGATAACACCTGCATATCGAACCAAAGTAACAAGACATATTTAAATAACAAAAAAGGAAATGATGCAAATGAAACAATTGCTACAACTACATTGAAACTCACCGCTGAAATGCGGGCAGTACCAATAGCTCCACAAGCCTTTTCCACATAAGGGAACAAGAAAAGTTGGTAAATTATAAGTGCAAGACCTGAACATTAGAAAAATCAGTAAAGATACAGATTATGTACTAGGCAGTACAAATATAAAATACTAAATGTTAAAAATTCTACATCTTTGATACTTTAGTTTGGCCAAATCTCAAAAAAGTCCACTTTAATCATAACTCAATTTTACAAAATCAACTTTTAAAATAGGTTTGCATCTATTTATATACTATTGAGATCTCTAACATCAACCAATATAAAATTTGGTAGATTTCCAACTAACTCTTTCCACATAGGCACAAAAGGATAAGATCCTTGAGAGGCTACATAGTTTGATATCAAATATGTAAAATATAAAAAAACAACAGAAAAAAGAAAAAGTCTGCTAGCCCAAGACGAACAACCAAAAGGTAGGTGGAAGAATACAACTAAAAAAGAATAACCTAAAAGATAAAGGAGAATGATTCAAGACAAGAGAAAAAAAACTTTAGAGGACTTTTACTGGCCCAAGACGAACAACCAAAAGGTAGGTGGAAGAATACAACCAAAAAAGAATAATCTAAAAAATAAAGGAGAATGATTCAAGACAAGAGAAAAGAAACTTTAAATAACTTTCACTTCTCAAAATGGCTTGATACAAATGATAAATGAAGAGTTCTATTTATAATATTCATGAGAACATTGACTCCAAAATTTTCTAACTACCCTATTAATTGTAAACTTCTCCCAACTACCCTATTAATATTAGATATCTCTAGAATATTATAGACTTCTCTCAACTACTCTACTAATTATAGAAAAGTCTAGAATATTGTAGAACAAAAAATCAACTTTATTTTCAACACTCCCAAAGTGATTTTTTGGATATTACCCTGAATCTCGTACGAAGAAGTCTTGGAAAACTGACTTTGTGAAAATATCGACAATATTTTCCTCACTTTACACTTCCAATGCATCAACGGTGCTTTCAGAACCTTTTCTTGTATCATCAGTCGAAGAAACATGCTTCGTAGGCAAAAGCTCTAGAACCTTCCCTTCCAGCACCGACAAGTCCTCACATCACTAATAACTAAAACCAAAACCGTCATTGGTCATTAAAGTGAGTATGTTATTACACAAACTCTTTAATTGACCTATCTCGTGATTCAATTTCATGTTCTCTTTTCTCAGCCGTTCAATTTCTTCTAACAGCTATTCATTGTCGGAAGTCGTTGGAGATATTGCTTTTATCGCCGATGTCGACACAGCCACTTGTATGGTATTGGGCATGACTTTGGTTTCATTTCCATCGTACTCTTGGGGGCTAAAAAACTTGGATTGATCTCCTGTTAGATGATGGTCACAACTGGAATCCACCATCCAGTCATTTTCAAAGTTGATAGCAGCTAAGGCATCAACATATTTTGTTTCTGCCACAAAGCACTTCCCCCAGTCTTTTGCCTTCACAATCTTGTTGGCTATGTTACTCTCTTGTAATTTAGCTCGGAAAAATCTTTTGATATGTCCAGTTTTGCCACACCGATAACATTTAATATTCTTATTATTAGAGATGGTGTTAGAAGATTCACCACTAACTCCACTCGGGCTATTTTGATTTCCTTTATTCTTGAAAAATTCTGTCTTGCCATGAGAGCACTCCCTTCTCCTTCTTTTATTGAGACACTATCCATTTGCTTTGCTAATGACTCTTGAGAGGATATTAAATTCTCGAACTCCTCCAAGAATGGTTGTTGAACCCATCCTTGTTGATGTGACATACGGAATGTACTCCGCCTTTAATCCTCGAATAGTAATTCTTCTTATTCGAGCTTCAGAAATCGCTTCCTCTGGATTTAACAAAGAAAAAGATTACCCTGCCTGGTGTTGGCGAGCTCATTCTCCAAGATTTGAAGTCGTGCTTCATTCGTCTTGTTGAATAGTCTGTCAGGGGTAATTTTGTGTGCTGACTTGCACCGCATGATATGATCGAAAAAGTTGTGTGAAATTGACCGCTTCAAAACAAATTTCGCTTTTGCATTCAACTGCTTTCATCTTTTGAATGCATAGCATTTCCTTGCTCGTCTATGGGAGAAGTTGTATTATTCCCGTCAACAACATCCCACAAGTCTTCACCAACGAGGTAAGACTCCATAAGTCCATAAGTCCTTCATACTCTGTAGTTGGACTGATTTAAAAGCTCAAGTCCACTCCGAGCACTTGAATCCATCTTTGAGGCACCCGTTGATTCTTTCCACCAAAGAGTCTTGACACACGATACAGAGCCCTTATGGCTTTGATACCATGTAAAATATAAAAGAACAGCAGAAAAAAGAGAAAGCCTGCTGCCTAAGACCGAACTAACCAAAGGGTGGAAAAATACAAAGAAGAATAACCTAAAAATAAAGGAGAATGATTCCAGAGAAGAGAAAAGAAACTTTAGAGGACTTTCACTTCTCAAAATGGCTTGATACAAATGATAAATGACTAGTTCTATTTATAGTACTCATGAGAATATTCTAGACTCCAAAATTCCCAACTACCTTATTAATTGTAAACTTCTTCCAACTATCCTAATAATATTAGACATCACTAGACTATTGTAGACTTCTCCCAGCTACTCTACTAATTATAAAAAAGTCTAGAATATTGTAGAACAAAAAATCAACTTTATTTTTAACAAAATATACTTATGTGAAGTTTGGAAATGCAAGTAGGTCAAATTCATTCAACAAGACCACTAAAAAGAGAAAAACCCTTGCAAGAAGTTACTATATAGATGGAAAGTTAAGAAGGAAATATGTCTGCCATACTACTAATAAGCATTTATTATTGGTTCCAGAGATGCACCTGATATTGAAAGAATGTTACCAACATCATTAGTTGTAAAGCTTAAACCCCCCAGCTTTGGAGGACTCACTGCCCATAGCGAGAAAATCTAAAGAAAGTAATGAATGCATGTTCTTCAGTTAAAACCAAATGGATAAGGAGCATGATCAAAACAGCATATATAAAAAGGAGCATAGGACATTTTAACCACATTAAGTATCATACCTCTTGATAAGCCATATCATGAAGTGAGAAGACACAATAAGCAATGACAGATGACATTAAGGGCCAATTCAGGAAAAGGTTTTCATTCTTTTTTACTATCTTTTCTTTGCCTACGCCACCACTTCCATTTTCTAAAGCTTCAGCATACTCTATGGATTCATTCCTACAATTGTGATTGTGAAGTGTTTCCTGCACGTATTTCAAACAATTATGTTCATGTGTAGGTCAACTAGACAATAGAAACCGTGGAGAAGGAACACATCTGAGCTGAGAGAATCATACTAAAATGATTTTTCATTATAAAATGTCATCATAAAATTTTTAAAGTGACATCAACAAAAGATAAAGGAGGTACAAGAAAATTGCTGCCAATGAACAGATTTCTTAGAGCGTAAGATACATACTGGAATCCAGATGCAGCCAATTGCTACTACAAATGCAAATGCTGATGTTATGAGGTTGGGCAAGAAGTATGGAAACCTGCAGAATGATTCAGGTTTGGAAAATGAAAATCAGCACATCATTAAGATTTTATTTGGATGAAGTTCTTCATGAGTACTTACAGGAAGATATAATAAGAAAGAAAAATATAATAAGTTTCTTCACAAGCAAAAATCAGATTATCCTTAATCTAGTTTGTAAAAGTTTTCTTGTACTAGCTTCTATAAAAGATGATTCAGGCATAACTAATTTTAGCTTAAGAAGAAGTTTATTTCCTTTTTCCTTATTTTTTATAAGTGTCTGTGGAGAAGTTTATCTAAACAGGTTCAAATGATAGAGTAATGAAAAGAAAAAAAATCTAAAGGGAAACTGAATATGAAAGTCCACTTACTTATCCCAAAAGGAATCCTTTGGAAAAATATTTGGGTACTTCTCTACTGGCTACAATTGAATACAGAATTTCAGTTGTTAACCATCTCAGAAAGCCAGAAGGCTTTCAATTCAAAACATTTGATCTTATAAACATATACAAATTCAAGGCTTCATGCAAGATTCATCTTATACTCCAGATGGCTAAGAATATGGATAGTACCTGAGCCAAATAGCCTCCCAATGATGGGCCAATTATTAAACCTATGCCCCAAGCTGAGCTTAGCTAAAAGCAAATAATCACAACATGACTTGTTGGTGTGGAAATGTAGTTCTAAGAATTAGCAGTGTAAAAGAGTTGGTGATGCTTACAGTTGACAGTCCTAGAGCTTGGTGTTCTTCTCTAAAAAGTTCAGCAGCATAGGCCTGTTACATAAAGGAGTTAGGCAGGAAGATGCAGAATTGGAAGCTTGAAAGAGATTGAAGAAGTTATATTCAAGTGCACATGCATTCAAAATTTGTATCCTAGTGGTGGATAAAACAGGCAAGTGTTGAATAGTAGGAGTTAAAGATATGATACCCTCACTGGTCCTAGAAAACCATTGAAACTTCCCAGAAGAAATCTCGTAATAATAGCCATCCAAAAACTTGTGCTAAGGCCAAATAGTGTGCTGAAGATGACACTGAAATCAAGTAGCATTGATAATTATGGGAATCTTCAAGAATTAACTTAAACAAAGCATGCAGTTCATTGACATGTACACTTACACTGATATAATCCCTGTAAGTATAGCAGGTTTTCGACCAAGGCGATCAGGTATAATTCCCCACAGAAAAGATGTCAAACATCTGCCAAGCATGAATACAGAACCTACCACATTTTTATCATGCAGACATCACTGATAAATAACTTACAAGAATTGTTGATGGCATCAAAAACTGGAAATAACAAAATTTTGTCTTACCCACATAGCCAGCATAATAACTAATATCAGCTTCTGTTTTCGCAATGTTAAAATCCCTTACCTGAAAATTAATATTGCATCATCAAGGATGCATTTTATGTGCATCACACAAAGTTAAACATGGATCAAAGATTTGATTTCTTCAGTATGTCATAACAAATGACAAAGCACAAGGAAAAGCAACAATAAGCAATTAAAACTTGCATTTATCACATCTAATTGGTAGCAATTATCAGTCTTACAGCAAAATTCTACGGTTGACAGGGAACAGGAGTACTCGGTGTACTGAAGAAAATCTTTCTGATTAATAATGTTTTTTAAATTTATAGGCTGAAATGACTTGTCTTCATTTTTTAATTGTAATAGAAAATACATAAATAAAAACTGAAATTAAACTTCAAGCACTCAAAATAAATAAGCATGTAGTGAGACAACTTCCAACAATATCACCAAATCAGAGGGTACATATATAGTAAAAGGGTTACAGTACCATTTTGATGGTTAAACTCACCATGAAATAGAGGAATGGAAAGAGAGATGATATTGGCAGTGCTGCACAATAAAATTAAAATGGCATCAGATGAGATACAAGTAGTTTCAACTGATTGAGAATGATAAATAAAATGGCATCTAGTAAAACACATAATTTATGTTGGGAGAATATGAGAAGGTATAAACATAGAAGGTAATGTCATCACCTTCAATCTAAAACCTTACCTTCAATCTAAAACCTTAAAGCAGTAGGTTTATAAGACACCACCTTCAACTCAAAATCTTAAGGCAGGTTTATGAGTCTTCTTTTTTATAATTGTTCAACTTACTCAGACTCACACTTGGACACCTCCAACCCAAAACCTTAAGACAGTAGATTTATGGGTCTTCTTTCTTATATATTGCTCAACTTACTCAGACTCACACTTGGACTCCTTCAACCCAATACCTTAAGACAGTAGGTTTATGGGTCTTCTTTCTTATATATTACTCAACTTATCAGACTCACACTTGAATACCCAACAATCTCTCTCTCAAATGAGAGTCTCCGACACGACTTTGTTACCACTTGTTAGGAGAATTTGAGATGCATAACTGGAGAACTCAAATGAGAGTCTCCGACACGACTTTGTTACCACTTGTTAGGAGAATTTGAGATGCATAACTGGAGAAATCTCATAAGAATGAGAAATGAACCAAACCACATAAGGGAATAACACCACCTTCAACCCAAAACCTTAAGGAAGTAGATTATGGATCTTCTTTCTTATATATTGTTTAACTTACTCACTCATTTCTATATAATGTGAACCTTAAGGAAGTAGATTATGGATCTTCTTTCTTATATATTGTTTAACTTACTCACTCATTTCTATATAATGTGAAACTTAAACTCACCCTTGTATAAACTCACACTTATATACCCAACTTATATACCCAACAATTTAAGTTTTGTTCTTATATATTATCCATCTCAATCATTTTCACTTTACATCTTAACTCTACACATGAATTCTTCCTCATACATACTTTAAGAATTGCCATTTAGAAAAGTTAATATAAGAAACTTCTACAAGCTTACACTTAGTTTTTACTTACTAGAACTCAATTCTTTTTTCTCTTTGATGTTGTCATCTAGAAGTTTTTAACAGGAATGGTGCACTTCAGGAATCAAGAAACTAGACTTTCCAACACCCCAGAAGTTTCAACAAGACAAAACTAGAACAACCAACTCAAGCAGAAGTTAAAAAACTGAGCAGAGGGAATTGCTTACCAGCAACCAAAGCCACCACCCACATGATAAAAAGCTTTGTGACGGGCACACCCTGTCCCTCACTCAACTCTTTGGCCTTATCCACTTTGCAACCGGGGCAGTTCTCATAGTACTTCTTCCTCTCCAACAATGGCTGTCCAACATTCTCCTCTTCCATGTTTCTGAGATGACCCTCTTTCCTAAACTACTTCACATGCACCTTAAACCCACAAAAAGGTGATGAATGAAAAAAAAAAAGAGATATGAGGGTGTGTTGTTATGAAGCACAAAATGGAAACAAAGACAGGATTTAAGGAAACAAACACACACACAACCAGAGAAACTCTGCGAGTTGTTGTCCTTTCTAGCTTTTAGGAACGAAGAGGAACGTGAGAACACAAGTTCTGGTGTGGTCTCACTCAGCTATATGAAGGCACATGATTAACACACAATAATAGGAGTAACGTGAAACCAAGACCAGTGCATCATTGCACACGTCACACAAAGTGAAAATTGCCCATAGCCACTAGCCATGAAGAGAAAATGACTTAGTGTTTCTTAATCATAAAAATTATTATTTTATTTTTCATATGTTTTTACAGAAAGATACCCTTCTAAGGGTATGTATGATTGATGATTGGAAGAGTGAAGATGAACCTATAGGAGGATGATGAGAAGGAGACAAATAGAGAATATATAAGGGTATTCTAGAGGAAGAATACCATGAATGAAATTTTAGAAAAGGAGTTTGGAGCACATGAAATAAAAATCATTTTTTAAGAAAAAAGTCTTTGTTTTTAAATGCATTGGAAATATAATTTTTATTTAAAATATTTTTTCTATAATATGTTTAAACTATTTAAAAAATATTTTTAAATTATTTCTAGAATATTTGTATTGAATTCTTCTAAAGAAATTATCTTTTGAGAAAATTCTAAAAGTATATGGCATATTTTAGAATGAAGTGATTAAAGATATAAAACAATTTAACTATTTGATAATTAAATTAGTTCATGAATTTAATCCCTTATTGATGATGTTGACCTAGTACTGATTTTGAAATTGGGTACCTTTTTCAAAAAGCCATAAGATCTTGGTTGTTTATTTTTTATTTATCAATGTGTTTGTCATTTTCCTAGATTCTTAGATTCGTGCATCACCACAATATCACTTCCCCTTGTGTGCATTATTCCATCTTCTATACTATATTTAAAATCCTTCCTATCTAAGACTTTAATAGATATAAGAAATTTTTTCTCAACTCTAAATACAGTTGATATCGATGAATGTACAAATTATATTATCATACGTCTTTATCCGTATGGATTTTATATCAAATTCTTGCAAGTACACATCATTATTACAGGATATTCATTATCAACTATAATAATAATTTAACTATTTGATAATTAAAATAGTTTATAAATTTAATAACGTTATTTATGACTTAAATAAGGGGTTTAAACTTGTTTATCATACATGTATGTTTCTTCCTAATTCTAGTTTGTTGATTTCTCTAAATTTTCTAAGTTTCTTAACACATATTTTCTCATCAGTATCCATAAAAGGTTCCTCAGTATTCTACACACTTGTGATGCATATATAATAAATTTTGTCTTTGTATGTGAGAATAAATCTTTTAAGAATTTAATATTCCAAAAGACGAGTTACTTTGGCGAACATGAAATAAAAATCAATTTTTTTTAAGAAAAAACTCTTTGTTTTAAATGCATTGGAAACAGAACTTTTATATAAAAGATTTTTTCTATAATACATTTAAAATTTCTGAATAATATTTTTAAATTATTTCTAGAACATTTTTATTAAATTTTTTTAAAGAAATTATATTCCTGGCAAAAAAACATATAACATATTTTAGAAGCAAGTGATTAAAGATATAAAATAGTTTAACTATTTGATAATTAAATTAGTTCATGAATTTAATCCCCTTATTTATGATGTCGACCAAGTCTTGATTTTGAGTTGAGTAACTCTTTCAAAAGCTACAAGTTTTCGGTTGTTTATTTTTTAGTTATTAATGTTTTTGTCATTTTCCTAGATTCTTAGATTTATATGTATCACCACACTATCACTCCTTTCTCTTGTGTACATTATTCCACCCTCCATCTTACATATAAAATCCTTCTATCTAAGATTTTAATGAAAACAATATTTTTTTTTCTCAACTTTGGACTATAATTGATATTGATCAATCTTCAAATTATCTCATCATTCATGCATCTTTATTTATATAAATTTTATATTAAACTCTTGCAAATAGTGTTATTAGTTGTTGATATATTAGTAATGTTTCACTTATCAAACATGATAAACATGTGAAGGAGAACACAAAATTCAACGCTCATTTATTATACAAGTACTTTCTTAAGATGATGATCAGCATTTTCTCATCATTTAAGAACTTCATCTTGTCAACTATAATAATAATTTAGCTATTTAATAATTAAATTAATCAATAAATTTAATCACGTTATTTATGATTTAGTTAAGGGATTAAAATTTGTTTATCATAACATATACAAAAGATTCCTTTCCTATCATCATGTTTCTTCCTAATTCTAATTTTGTTGATTTTTCTTAATTTTTTAAAGAAATTTGTTGAAAATATTTTTCATATATATATGAGGTTATATATATATACAAGGTTCCTCATTATTCCACACACTTGTTGTGATGTATAAAATAAAATTTGCTTTCTATGTGAGAATAAATCTTTTTAGAATTTAATACTCCAAAGACTAGTTACTTTGTTTTTCTTCACATCTTCCTAGTGTGTGAAACTTGACCTTCTCACTGCAGAGTTTTTCCAGTTTTTTTCCTCAATTGAACCAACTTTGAAACTTTCACATATAAATTCATCTTCATATTCTATCTAAAAGCAATTTTGACAGAACGTAGTATAAGATGTGATAAGGACCCTACTATTTCAAAAAAGATAAACTTGGCATTTTTCATGCATTTTAAGTTTTTCGAACGATTTATTATGTCATTTTAATATACAAACATTTTTTTTTCGATATAGAGTAATTGATACCCTAAAATAGTATTATATTTGTGCATGTTTCAGAAGGTACAAAAGTCCATACCACATGGGGTTTAATTAAGTGATTGAAATATAAGATTTTTATTGAAATGTATGATACGTAGGACAAATGAATAAATTTATTATATCCATGCTTAACATATATTCTAACCTGTGAATAGCATGTGCAATTATTTATAGTGCGGGAAGTAAGGACAATTTCCTTCTTATCGGATCAATCAATTAAGATAGTTCAATTTTCAATAATTTAAAAGTGACGGAATCAGTATTGATAAAATTATTAAATAATTAATAATATAAAAAATTATAATGTCATAATTTTTTGTTAAGAATTAAAAAAAACATAAATATATAGTTTTATAACATTTAAAATTAACTTAAAAATGAGATAAAATTTGTTATCATACGTAAATTAAAATTTCAATAATATTTAGCAATAATAATAAATTTATACTTAGAATAAGAAAATAACAAATGTTTTAGATTGATTTTTTATTTTTTTTACAAAAAGATTAAAATAATATATTATTAAATATTTTTAATTAAATTGATTTTTGATTAGATTTGCTTGCTTTTTTATTGTCTTTCGTGTTCATTTTCGATTTTAGCCACAAACTTAATACCCATGTTTTACAGTATTTGTCTTTAGCTAAAAGTTGAAATTAATGCGTGAAATTCACCTACTTTAATTGATAATAAATTAATCTTGATTTGATAGTTAACAACTTATTAAACTGAAAACAACATTTCCTAGTAAGGAGTTTGGTTAAATCATAATTAAGTTAATAAATGTTTAAATAAATAGCATAGAGATAACAGTTTTACCTGTGGAGTATATTTTTTTTTTATTTATAAAAATAATGATAAACTTTTTTTATATTAGATCAATACAGAACATTGTTTATTAAGATCCACACTTATTAGTCATTTTAATTATGACTGTTAGAATTATTTATTCTAATTAATGTTTTCGTTAATTAATTTTAGTCTCACAGATGTACTTGTAGGTTTGGACCATAATTTTGATTTGATTTAATATTCTTAAGTCGACAATATAACCGATAACCGACTTCGACTAGAAAAATTAATTAAATTTGACTACATCTATTATATAATGTAGTTTTAAGTCCTTTCAAAATAAAATATCTCTTTAATCAAGTAAATTTAAATATATAGCAGAGTTACATATCTAGTATAATTTTTGAAGAAAGTAACTTTTCACATTATTATTTTTAAAAAAATATTTTTCTTAATTATTTTTATAATAAGAAATGAATTGAATAATTTTTCTTTAAATATATGTATGTTGAAAATAATTCAAGGATAGGGAGTAGTGGTTAAAACATGGATGGAGAGTAGGCCTTGAAACAAGTGCTTATGGTTGTCCTTATTACATTTAGCTCTTTTATTTTCAATGATTTTTTACATATAATATTTTATTTTATATTTTTTGTTGAGTAAATCCAGTATACAGTTTTTACCAAATTGCCAAAAGTTGTACAGTGGAGTTTTTGAAATTATTAAATGAAAAATATGATGAGGATTCTAAATAATTATCTTTGGTTTTGTCTTGTTTGAACAGTTTCCTTTGTTTTCTTCTTTTGTTTTAGTTTGGTTTCTGAGTTGTAGTGGATGCATCTTTGTTTGGTAGTCATTATTATATTAAACTCTTTTATTTTAATGATTTTTCACATATCAATTTGGATCCACAGAGATGCCGATTGCCGAAAACCTCTCGGCATCTTTGTCTCTTAATAAAATATAATTAAGAGACGTGGTCTAGTAAAACTTGTTTGACCCTACTAAAGTTCAAGACCACTACTATATATACACTTACACAATTTTAAAACTATACAGTATTTCCACTGTTGCAAAGACAAATGAAGTGAATGTATGGTCTATAAGAAAGGTGCGTAAACTAAAAAGGAAATCTACTAAAACCTAACTACAAGCAAAATTCAATCAAAGAAAATAAGAATATAATATCTTAAAGAAATTTAGAAACAGAGAAATATGATGTTGACCCAAACCTTAATTTTGTGATTCGTAACTCTTTCAAAAGGCATAACTTCTTGCTTATTTATTATTGACATATTAATATACTCATTGTTTTTTTATTAGATTCGTGTATCATAACAACATCACTTTTTCTCTTTGCAACATCACTTTTTCTCTTTGTGTGCATTACTCCATTATCCATATTACATATGAAATTTTCATATCTAAGACTTTAAGGAATATAAGATTTGTTCTCAATAAATATGGTTGACATCAATCAATATACAAATTATGTTATCATACATATGTTATTCATACCAAATTTTTATAAGTAATGTTATTCCTTATCAACATTGTCTAGCTCATTAAACATGATAATTATGTGAAGGAACACTCAAAATTCAAATCATCTATTAGACAAGTGTTTTTTTAAGATGATTATCAACTGTTGTCATTATTAAAGGACTTCATCTTCAAAATTAGAATTGTTACTTAATTCAATTTTTCCAATTTTGGGCAACCTCTTTTCCAATATTTCAATTGCTTTCAATATTTGCAAACATTTTTAGGATCGGTCTTCGTCATCTTTGACTTATTAATGTTTTTGTATTTCTTCAAGACCATGAACCTTGAAGACAATCATCTTCAACACTTTTAGATGCCTTTCAAGTGAACCTCCCTTGTATAGAATAAACTTAACTATGACGTATTATGAGTCTTTGTTGTGATGATTGTAAATTATTATGTTTGATAAGATCTTTCTTTTTTTGTATTGCTTTAGATGCCTAAGTGAGTATTTGATTGTCTGGTAATATTTTGGGAATGAGAAACTTGCATATTGGGATAAAAATGTAGGTTTCCTTTATGGGAGGATTTTCTTCTAAGTATTTTTAGTCCAGCAAAAGTTCTCACAATGCCATTTTTGCTCACATAAGAGGTTCTCACTCAAGCAAAATATTAGTCGTGATAATGTGTGTGACCCAAGACGACAAGTTTTTCGCTCAACCTAGTAGTGGCGCCTTATGTACCAAGGTCACGATCTTTTCGCTCAATCGAAGAATTTTTGCTCGTACGAAACTTTTGGTAGTGCAAATTTTCAATTATCTCACTCAAGCGAAATTAATGACAAAATTTCGTTGTAGCAATGAAATTTTTATTTTAGTGAAAAAATTTCAACCAGTAACAAAATCTTCATTCAAGCAAACATAAAGTAGAAAACCACTTTACTCTTAGGTATATTTTTGCTCGAGCGATAATTTATCACTCAACTGAAAGTTAATCAAATTTGTTAGATTTTAAAAATTACAGGATTATTGGGTAGTAATATGCTTGTACTTTGAGGTAACTAAAGTGGGGTCAAGTAGAATCAGGAGTTAGTGTCCATTATCTACTCTGACATGTTGACGATATGTATGGTACTCGATGAGGTATAACTGTATTTAGTGTGTGAGTTATACCATAATAGATTCAATTCTAATAATCCCGATCACGTAGACTAAGGTGTCAATTGATAAAGAACTGATAGAGAGATATTAGAGGTATATCCTAAGATTATAATGAAATAGACCAAACTTAGGTAGGATCGATAATAGTCTTACGTTATAGATAAAATAGTTAAGTTGATAGTATGATCGTAAGTATTAATACAATAATTGATCACAATATGACTTATAAGTGTTAGGCTCTATATTAACTATGATTTTTAGAACGTTTATATTTCATTAACTATGATGTGATTTATGTGATGAATATATATGTGAATTAATGATAATTACTTAATCATATTTACATACTTATTTATATAAAAAAATTATTATATTTTAAATAATTATTTATATTTACTAACTATCTGGCCTGTTATCATTATATTACGTTATACGTAAACTATAAATCCTATAAATAAATTAAAAGATGAATTAATAACACTATAATTAATATATATATATATATATATATATATATATATATATATATATATATAATTTTCATCTTCAAATAGAATCCTTACTAATAGGATTTCATTTTATAATAAATATATCTTATACACATGTGTAATGTATTATTACAAGTCCATATGACTTAGTTTGTGTAACCTGGGAATGATAATAATAACCATTTTTAATATTGTTATAATGTGTGTACTTATTACATTGGTAAACTACTTAAAAGAATCCTTCTTAATTACCAATGTTTTTAAAATGGAATCATTGAAACGATTAATAATGTTCAAAGTTTATTAGTAGTCGCACTCTGATCAAATTAATATGAATAAAATTATCGTTATAATTAAATAATATATATAAACATTCATATAATTCTATTACGATGTCAAAAATTAAAATAAAACATAATATATAAAAATAAAATAAAACGTATTATCATATGTAAATTAAAAATTTAAATAATATTTACCAATATAGATTTAATAATAACAATAATAATAAGTTGTTTATATGTAGACTAATCAGAAAATAATAAATATTTTAAGTTGTTTTTTCAAGAAAATTTTTATAATAATGTATTATCAATTATTTTCAAATTAAACCAATTTTAACCAGTTTTACCTATTTTAATCAGTTTTATTTACTTTCATTGGTTTTCTCATTCTTTGATCAGTTCTTGCGGATGAGAGATTTTATAATATTGTTTATTAAATTATTTGATAATTTCATAGACCGATTGATATAGACTAGTCCAATTTTCAAAAAAGTTAGACTTTAATTCGTCGTCTTTCTTGTTTCCTTTATATTTTAGCCACAAACTTTTTTTTCTATGTTTTATATTTTGTTGATGAGGGAGGGAATTTCAAATAATAAATTTGAGATAAAAGTTAATAAAAAGTTTAATTATTTGCATTAAAAGAAAAATAATAAATTTTGAGTAAAAAGTTTATAAAAATCTATAAATAATATGATATATGTGATTGGTAAAATAATGTTTTAATAGATAAAATTGTAGTTTAAATTAATTTAAAATTAAATATAATTAATTTATTTGTTGAAAATAATGAATTATTATTTTAATTGATATAATTATACTATTATCAATTATTTAAAATAAAAATAAAAATAAAAATTAAATTATATTTTTTGATAACGTAATTTTTTTATCAAATTATTTTAATTTTAATTTTAATTTAGTTTTATTATTATTGTTTATTTTTATATCAATATTATTAATATTTTATTTTTTATAATCATTTTAATTTATTATTATTTTATAAATTTATTATTAAATACTTGTATTTTTATTATTATTTTATTAGGTTTATTCAAGTTTCCGTTCAAATCTTTCCCATTCATAACAAAAAGAAGAGATATTTTTTTTTTCATGTTTTTTGCAATAAAACAATATTTTACTTTTAGATTTCTATACATTCGACGCTTTTCTTAGACACAATCTTTTGATTTGTGCATCCACACGGACCCTTAAATATCTTTAGGAGTTACTACAAGTTGGATTTAATTGATAACACATTGTTCTTCAATTGATATTTAACAACTTATTATTTAAGAATAACATTTTCTAACCATGAGTTTGATCAATTCATTACATATATGGTTATAAGTTATGTGGAGTTATTATTTTTTTTTCCAAAAACTAAATTTTATTTTTCAAAATTAGTTTTTTTATTAGGTGAGAGAATAAATTATATTTAATGAAAATTAATTTTAATTTCTATATTATTAATTTTTTTCTTTAATATTTTCTTTCCAATTTCTCATGATTTCTAGTGAGTTGACTGTTTAAAATATGCAAAGATATATATAAATTAATTTTTACAAAAATAGATTACTAAATTATGTCAGAGATTTCAAAACTTTTGTCAAATTAGTGACTACAAACATATTTAATATATACTATTTCAGTATTTGTATTTTTTTTACGGTTTTAACCCCTTATATTATTTTTAACATTATTTCAAACTTTTGATAGATATTTTACATTAAAAAATTTGTTTAAATGGTAAAAAAAAATTATATATCGCTATTATATTATCAATTTTTTATTTAGGAAAATTTATATTTTTTATATGTTGAATATTATATATTAAGTAATAAAAACTATAATAAAAATGATAAAAATTACATCGATAAACTTTTTAACTTAACCAAGATTTAAAAAATAGTCCATGACTCTGAAGTTTTTTATTATATTGTGAACCTTTCTTAGTGTGTGTTAGTAACTATAGTTATAATTATATAAATTATGTTTGCTTGCAATATTTATTTATAACATTAAAAAGTTTGTTCACAACATTTATATATAATATTAAAAACCGTGAAAAAAATCTGCAATTTTAACCCTCATATACTTTATAACTTTGAAATAAATTATTAAGTATAGTTATTTAATTTATCCGGTTACAATTATTTGAAAAATTATATGGATATATATATATATATGTGTGTGTGTGTATATATAATTAATGTTAGTTTTTTTTATTAAATAATATCAATTTAATTTATATACATTAATGGTATAAAGAATGTTTATATTGTTATTCAGTTATAAAAAATGATAGATATGATTTTATGAAAATGTTTCATGAGGAAAATCTATCGAAACAAGACAACTTTTTATTTAGATGGTAGAGTAAAAAAATATTAGTATTATCAATAAATATATATTATTTTTAAAAGAATATTAGTTAAGAAACAAAAGTAAAATATACATATATTTTTTTTAGTTTAAAATTATGATAAATTAGACACCATAACAAGGGAGTGATTAAACATAGGAAATGAATAATATAAAAATTAAAATGAGTACTTTTTAAATATAATTTACTCACTTACAAAATAAATATATAAAAATTGACCTTTGGAAAACTGGTTTTAATAATTATTAAAGTGTATTCGAGAACACACTAGAAATATACTTTATACTTTTAAAATATTATTTACTTTTATTAAATATTTTTAGTATTTATTTTAGTACTTTTCTTGAGATATATAAGTTGAACTATAATTAACATATGTTTACTCTTCTAACGTCACCCAATGTTTTTATCAAAATAGTATTTTAATATTTTTAATCAACACACACAAATTAAATGTTTATTATTAAAGGTGGAATAGGTAAGTGAAAGTTTGAAAATCAGGAAGAAGCACTAAATGTCATAGGTTTGGTAAATCATGCTTTATAATAAAAACAAAAGGGATAACAAATTTTGAAGAAAATCAGTGGTTATTACATGGATGAAATAATCATTGGGACAATGAATGTGATATTTTTATCCTCTTTCTCACAAAAGAAGCTAAATATCACATCTAAGAGATTGAAATAAAATTGATTACCCTATCTTTGTTTTTTCATAAAAAAAAAAAAATACAAAGCTTCAAAATTGATTGAATATACAAAGCTTCAAAATTGATTGAACTATATTCAATCAAATAACATGTTTCTCGCATCTTAAAAAATAAAACATTTATTTCTTTGTGAATATTCGATTTTGTATATACTAATTTTGTAAATACGTTTTTCTTAATTGAAAACAATTAAAAATAATTAATTTTATTAAACTTGCCTCCCAATGATTTTCTTTTTAAGAAAAACACCATGAAAAATTCAAGACCGATAAAGCATGAACAAATTTATATAAAATCTCTTGACAATATTATCAATTCAAAATCTTTAACATGGTAAATTTATTTATTTTATATACCGGAGTTGTAATTTTCACATTTATGAACTTATATTTTCCTTTAGGGAAGTTTTGATAAAGTTTAAGATACTTAAGAAAACTTAACTAAACTTTAGACTTACAAATATATGATTAGAGTACAAGGTTTCCTACATTAGGTGTCCACTTCGAAATTCAGAATTAAAAGAATAATTTTCAATATATTAGATAATTTCATATTAATTTTTAATTACGAACCATCATTGATGTGATTTTTCATATTTATTATAAAAATCAACCAATCAATCATATAATAATTTGTAATTAGATGATAAAGTAAAAAAATTATTCCTCTTAAATAAGATATCATTTTAGTTGTACGAGTGAAGTAAGTGACCATTTTATTCGTAAATAAGAGCTAATTTAGTTATATTATTAATACAGAATATTTATTATTTGTTGAATAATCTAGTTAATTACTTTTAGTGAGTTATCAACCCCCTTTTCTCTATAAAAAAATTAAAGTTATAAAATTTATTAAACACACATTTATAAAGCTGCACCTGTATGACTTTTTTCCATAGAGCTGAATTAAAAGTTTAACTTTTTCATATACTACATTATCACATGTTTAATAATTAAATTATTAATTATTAATTTATCTTTTAAAAGTGAAAACAACTAAAAAAGCAAATGTAGCCACTTGATCATTCACACAAATCATTGGTCTCATTACCCATTTCTCACCGTGACCCACTCATGAGCCACGCTCTGCAAAAGGAACATTGTCACGTTCCATCATATGATAAAGTTAATGTGTGATAAATACATCTTATCTTATCATAATTTTTCTAAATAATTTGTATATATAATTGTTTGGAACCACACAATAACATTAATGAATATATATACTTAAGAAATTATAATTATTATATTTTATAATATCACATTTGAGTCACATTATTGTTATTCATTTCAAATCACTACTGTTACGATTCTTACTAACATAATAGGAAAATAGAGTTTTGATAAACGTAATAATCATATTATAATTCATTTTTTAGAAGTATTATAGTTATTATCAAAATAAAATTCTGTATTTATAAAAAAATACAAACAATAAAAAATAAAATAATAGTTATAAAATAATATCAACTTAACATTGTTCACCGTAAGAGTTCGAAGTGATAAACATTCTTGCACTCCCGAACCTACGACAAAGTCCAAGAGCTTTCTCCTATGGTCGTGTGTATGTTCCTTTCCTCAACCTGTGTCTGGTTTTCATTATGTGCTTCAAGACAAAAGTGCACGTCTTTTACGATAATCTTTTCTAGGTTTGAATGATGTGCATGCATGTAAAGTGTGTAGGAAAAAGGAGCTGAGCCAAACAAGTGGTGGGGTTCTCGCAGAAACATGGAAGACGAGAATGTTAAACAGCCATTGTTGCAGAAGAAGTACTACGAGAACTGCCCCGGTTGTGAAGTGGATAAAGCCAACGAGTTGAGTGAGGGACACGGTGTACCCTTCACAAAGCTTCTCATCGTGTGGATGCTGGCGCTTTGTGCTGGTAAGCACTTTACTCTCTTTTGAGCATTATAGCTACTGCGATACTTATTGATAGAAATTCAAATCTAAGTATAAGTCCCACGTTAAATAAAAATAAGAAAGTTAAGTAATATAATAAAAAATATATGAACCATTTTTTTTTGGAGAGATCTCCCTCATATTCGAGGAATCTAAGTGGAATAGGAATCTAAGTGGAATCTAAATGCGAGTCTAACATGATTTTGGTTTTTGTGATCATGGGTCTCAAATAACAGTGACTATTTTATGAAAACGGTTTTCCTAGATTGTACATGTTGAGGACTTTATGCATATGGAAGGTTATACATAGATGCTTGCTTCATCTTTCTCTTGAATGCTCAAATATTTTATGGGATTTTAGATTTCAGTGTTCTGAATGAAAATCATGTTTTGCTGTTGTCATCCTGAATCAGTTGCTTTGTCCTATCTGATGTCACTTTCTTCTGTTCTGTACAGCATTGCCAATATCATCTCTCTTTCCATACCTTTATTTCATGGTGAGTTTTACCATCAGGAGGGTTTTGCAGTAACCTTTATCACTTGATATAAACTATGATTTTGGGACATTGTTGGAAGTTGTTTGGGTGCATAGTTATCTATTTATAGTGCAAGAAGTTAAATTTTAAGTTTATATTACAACTAAAAAATGAATTTAAGTATCAAGTCATTGTTTAATCAGCATTTTCATATATAACAAAAATAATTTAGAAAGAAATAGAAAATAGCAATTTTCTCTGTGCCAAATATATGAATGAGTTTAACTCTCAAGAACTGCATAATGTTGAATATAAGTCATTCTGAGTAATTAATTAGAAAATTTTCTTTAGCATATCAAGCAGCCTTCATTTTTGTTCCCTCTGTAAGACTGATAAATGTAACTTTTAAACGTACCAAAGCCAATTTTTAATTGCTTATGTTCTTCCTCCTGTTTTGTTACTTGTTATGAATTACTCGAGAAATAAACTCTTCGATTAATGATTAACTTTATGCTGGTGCAAATATCCTCAATAATTTAACATTGATGTTCAGGTAAGGGATTTTAATATTGCGAAAACAGAAGCTGATATTAGTTCCTATGCTGGTTACGTGGGTAAGATTACTTCTACTATTTCCAGATTTTGAAGTCTTCAATTCTTGTAAGCTATTTACTTGTGATGTCTGCATGATACAAAATGTTGCAGGTTCTTCATTTATGCTCGGCAGATGCTTGACATCTTTATTTTGGGGAACTATAGCTGACCGTATTGGTCGAAAGCCTGTTATGGTTATAGGCATTAGTTCAGTGTAAGTATATATGTCAAGGAATTGCATGCTTTCTGTAAGTTTTGCTTTGAAGTTTCCCATAATTATCAATGCTTACTTGATTTCAGCGTCATTTTCAACATACTATTTGGCATTAGCACAAGTTTTTGGATGGCTGTTATCGTGAGATTTCTTCTGGGAAGTTTAAATTGTTTGCTTGGACCAGTGAAGGTATCATATTTTTAACTTTTAACAACTAGAAATTTCATGCTCGAAATATTAAGTCTAAGTCTCACATTAAAAATCATACATTAAGTAAAAATTGAGAAAGTTGGTTGAGTCACATATAAATAAATAAACTTAAAAATTTAATGTTTTAAAATTTTAGATTGAAAGTAATGTGTAGATCTGACTTCTCATTGTGTTTGAAATGTTCCAGTGTTTCTTCTCTTGATTTTCCTATCGTTATTAACAAGTACTTAGATACCAATTTTTGAATTTGTGCACTTTTAACTTGTTCATTCTCATTCAAGTTTCCATTCGTACAACTATTTTCCTAACTCTCTTATTCAACAGGCCTATACCACTGAACTTTTTCGAGAAGAACACCAAGCTCTTGGACTCTCAACCGTAAGCATAACCAGCCTTTTTACGTAGTTCTTAGAACTGCATTTCCACACTAGAAATTGAATTTGTGATTTGGGTTTAGGTAAGTGCAGCTTGGGGCATAGGTTTAATAATTGGCCCAGCATTGGGAGGCTATTTGTCTCAGGTACTATCTGTATTCTTTTCCGTCTGGAGTATACAGTATATATTTGTTTGTAACAATTGTTTTGAATTGAAAAACTTCTGGTGTTTTGAGAAGATTGACACCTGAAATTCTGTATTCAGTTGAAGAACATAGATGCTTGAAATAATTCATCTGCCATTTTCTTATACTTTGGGAAAATTTTCATTGTAGCCAGTAGAAAAGTACCCTCATATATTTCCAAAGGGTTTCTTTTGGGATAAGTAAGTTGTCTTCTGGAACAATTTTCATCCTTGTCTTTCTACCCTTTTATCATTTAATGATGTGCTGATTTTCATTTTCCCAAACATGAATTGTTGTGCAGGTTTCCATACTTCTTACCCAACTTTGTAATATCAGCACTTGCATTTGGGGTAGCAATTGTCTGCATCTGGATTCCGGTATGTTCATTGACTGAAATTTTTTATCCTCTTCATGTATTGTGGATTTTATTTTAACATTTTAATGATGACATTTCATCATGAAAAATCCTTGTATGTTTTGCTCAGCTTAGCTGCACTTTTTCTTTGCTGTTTATACTGTCTAGTTCGTCTACATAAATAATATAATCGTTAAAATACCTGCAGGAAACACTTCACAACCACAATTGTAGCGATGAATCCATAGAAGATGCCAAAGCTTTAGAAAATGGCAATGAAAATATCCAAAAAAACGAAAACCTCTTCCTTAATTGGCCCTTAATGTCATCTGTCATTGCATACTGCGTTTTCTCACTTCATGATATTGCTTATCTAGAGGTATGATACTTAATGAGGTTAGAAATTTTCTTTGCATGTCCTTATATATCTTGTTTGGATATTTCCTGCTTTTTTTCCATATGTTTTTGACTGAACAACATTCATTAATACTGCTTTCTATAGGTTTTCTCCTTATGGGCTGTTAGTCCTCAAAGGCTTGGGGGTTTAAACTTTACAACAGATGATGTTGGTAATGTTCTTTCAATATCAGGTGCATCTCTGGAACAAACAATAGATTCTTATTACTGTTGGACTCAAATTTTATGAATTTACATGAGGCCACATGGTAGTTGCTTGCGAGTGTTTTTCTCTTTTTACTGGTCTCGCTGAATTTTCCTGACTTGGTTCCCAAACTTCACATAAGTATATTTTGATATAAAATGTTATAGCCATCTCAAGTATCATATCTTTTTGTTCATATATGGTGAAAATTATTTTGATCACAAATAGTTACTAAAATTTTCTAGTTATTATCTCTCTAGGATGGTATAACTTTGACAAAAAGGTTCCCTAGCATGATATATGATAGTAAATATCCTCTTTACAAAAGAGGAAAGCATGAAGAATAGGCAAGTGTGCATGATAATTAGTTTGAAACAATACCACTTGAACCATATTAAATTTATTCCTCTCGTTCTATACTTAACATAGATGTAAAAAAGCTTACATAATGTTGATCTGTATATACCTATTGCACAACAGATATTATTCACTGACTTCTCAAATGTTCAGGTCTTGCACTTATCATTTACCAACTTACCATATATCCATATGTGGAAAAAGCTATTGGGCCTATTTCTGTTGCCCGCTTCTCATCTGTGAGTTTTCATCTGATTGTGGCAATTATTTCATTTCAACATTTCATTTGTTGTTATTTGAAATATGTCCTGTTACTTTGGTCCCATATGCAGATGTTATCCATACCTCTTTTGCAAAGCTATCCCTTCATAGCATTGCTGTCAGGCTTAGCACTATACATAGTGTTAAGTATTTTTTCAATTCTAAAGAATATTCTGTCTGTAAGTGCACCTCTGTAATCATTTATTGGTGATTTTGATGATTCAGAAAAGTTTCTGTGTGCTACAAATTTGACTGATTATACTCTTTATTGGATTTAGATCACCATTATAACCGGCTTGCTCATTCTACAAAACCGAGCAGTGGTAAATTTTTGGATAATTCTTTGTCCTCTGATTCTATAAAATTGTGGAGAGTAGTTACTGATGGAATTGTAGCATATCTAACATGTTGATTTGGAAAACAGGAACAACACCAAAGAGGTGCAGCTAATGGAATTGCTATGACAGGCATGTCTCTATTCAATGCTATTGGCCCTGCTACAGGTGGTACCCTGTAAGTTTCCCTATGATTTCTTTCACTTTTGTTGGACTTACCTCTCAATTCAAAAAATATGAGTGTACATCTCTACTTGGGATCCTACATCAACTAAAGATAAAGCTTTTCAATACTTTATAATTGAGTGCAAACCTCAGTTTACAAACTGATTTTGTAAGATTTAGTTAGGCTTAAAGTGTAATTCTTAAGATGGTATCAGAGTCTATCCTAACAAAGTTGTTATGTGTATCGGGCCATCCTTAGATATATAGTATTACGCTCGAGTTAGGAAATCTCGGCGTAAGGGGTGTGTACGATACTTGCCACCCATATATAGAGTTTTTTCCTTCTTTTTTGGTATATAATAACAAGATTAATTTAATTCATTTGTGCCTGACACTTCATGCCAAGTTCCTTTAAGATATGTGTCTTTCATACCTTACTGTTAGTTTACTAGACAGAAAGATGTATGATAAGAACCTTGATAGAACCATACTACTAACGCTTTGACTAGTTTCTGAACAAACACTTCAATGACCATTCTCTTCTACTCAATTTAAATGGAGAGTCTTTGGTTTTAATTGATTGAGAGAACCAAACCACAAAATCTGGTCATTATAGTTGATGAATTCTAAACCCCGCACTAGAATCTCGTACTTCCATTGTGAAACTCGTTTACTTTGCAGTTGGATTCTAACAATGTAGGTAGCTCATTTCCTGTCAGTGTAAGCCTAATACCTTGTATAGTAGGACATTTAATAGAAATTACTCTCAATCCACTTTGATGTGTTAGCCGTTGACAATTTTTTCATCAGTAGAGGCATTTAGCCACATAATTTCTAACTTCAAACATAAATTATCTCCAATTTTCTTATATGACTGTATGCTTAATGCAAGTTAACTTGGTTAAAAGTCGGATGGATGCTTCATTCCTACCAGATTAACTTAAAAAGAAACTCATGTCATTTTTTCATCTTATTTCTCTTTTAAAAGCTTTTATAGAGAAGTTTATCCAAACATACCCCCAATCCACTTAGACACTTTTTCACATTTCAATATTATTTCATTAGTGGAGGTTTTTATCCACATACTTTCTATCTCCAATTTTCTTACATGATGATGGTGAATGCAGATTAACTTGGTCACAAAAGCGGATGGATGCTTCATTCCTCCCAGGTAAGATGATTAGCTAATTTATCTATTCTGGTTTTTGTTTAATATATGACAGAAGGGAACACTCTTTGCCTAACTTTAAATGTCAAAAGTTTTTCTTTTCACATTCAAAAAGCATAAAATATGTTAATTTTACTAGAAACTATTTTATAGCTAGACTATATATAATGTCAATATAGTTATTGAGATCATTGGTTCTTTTACTAGTTGCATTATATTACAAGGAGCTTACTGCTGTACATTCATTTGCAGGCACACATATGGTGTTCTTTTTCCTGAACATAGTTGAAGCACTTGGATTACTCATGATGTTCAAACCATTCCTTGTTGAAAAAAAGAAAACGCACACAGATCAGTTACACTGATACCAATCAAATTTGCAGAAGGATTTTCTTTTAGCTACTGTTCTCTCTTGAGGAAAGTGATGGTAACTAAGTGCATCAAGTTTGTCATAATTGGGACTAGTGATTATCAAATCTATTTTGATGGCAACTATTCAATGGAAAAGGGCATGCAGAAAAAGAAATCAGATAAAAATTGTGTAAAACTGATGAATAATCTTTAGGATGAGCTTTATGAAACTTGTGAGTCCATGTTATGTTTACTCAATATTGTTGGTTGGTTATGTTGTTACAATTATTTCTTGTTTAGTGTAATTGTTTGTAAGCTAATTACTGTTTGTTTTCTATGCAATTAGTCTAACTGTTTTAGTTAGATCTATATAACGTAACTAACTTGTCTTTGTAACTGAGTTCTTCATATACAACTTTCTGTAATTTTTCATTATCCTTTTTTCATATCTTTGATCTTTACATAACAAAATCAATGTTTTTTATCATGATATTTAGAGCACGTTGATTCTTTTTCTTGGCTTCCACCACAAGTTTTGATGGTGACTTTCCTTAACCCCTTTTTTTCATCAAATCATTGAAAAGCTTTATAGAAAGAATCATTTATTATGGCGACAACAAATTCAATGTAACTAAGATACCTTTTTTAACCCTTTGAGTTTGTAGAGGGGGTGAGTGTATTATGTGAGTGAGAGAGAGAGAGATAAGATGTTTCTTGAAAATGGTCAAGGTTTGAAAATTCTTTCATGTGGTCACTCAAAATTTCTCGTCATATAACTCTCCAATTAGTTCTTCATACATATCCCACATATAGCCAAAAATCTTGTCTGTGTTAACAAATTTGCTTACGAAAATCATGTATTTTAGTTTCGTAAAAACAAATGTTTTCTTCAATTTTAGGATTTTGATGAAATTCGCCTTCGAGGTCATGTTGATCTTGATTTGATAATGTTGTACCATATACTACATATGTTTAACATCTCATATTAGGACATCTTCATTTAAATGTTTTTGGTCTTGTCATTCAATCAATGAAATATCTAGGTTCGAGTTTTGCTTTACATGTTAATTGAGAAACCTCGTTGTTTATCCTCTGCATTGTTTCAAACTAAATATATTTTCTTTTGGAATTGATATATAATAACTTGTAGGAACTTACACCTATGAATTTTCATGTTAATTTTAGTTATTGTATATCCTTTGTTGATGTCTACTTATATCTCAAATTATATATATGTAAAATAAATCTAAGACCTTAGATATTTTTAAAACTGATTTAGAATTATAATTGAGTTATAATTTAATAAATGTATTGAAGATTTATACTTTAATCTTAGAGGTGAATTATTAACTATAAAGATAAGTTATTAATTTCTTATCTTGTTCTAATAATTACATTGTGTTTCTCTTTATTTTTTTGGCTCCTTAAACTATTAAGTGTTTTTTTTTTTATATTCACCGATCATAAAGGATACGTAAGTTTATATCCAACTAGTAGAATATTATTTTCTTAAGATGTCATTTTTAATGAACACAAACTTTTTTTATCTACATCTTTTCTTCAACCATTTATATACCCTTCTCAAATTTGTCTTCTATTTTTGCCTATATTATTAAACATTTCATCATAATTCCATGAGTCACCTATCAGTCTACTCCCTCTTCTTCAGTTAAGTCTTTTATTTTAAATTTAGATATTTTTTCCTCTAACCATGTTGACTCTTTTGTCGAGTCTTCTAGTACAAATAATTTCTCTAGGTTTAACCTTAAATACTCATCCTATGACCACAAAATCTAAAAAGTAGATTATTCAATTGAAAATTCTAACATAATATTTTTTTTTTTTAATGTTGAGCATAAAAGTGTAAAACGAATTATTCAAGACTTCAAATAGGTTGCCACTACGACGATTTAATTTACAGAAAAATAATACTTATAACGTTGTTCCTTTATCTTTAAATAAGATTCTTATTGGCTTCAAATGGGATTTTAGAGTCAATAACATGTTCTCAATAGACAAATCTAGATGATTTAAAAGGTTTTAATAAAAAAGTTTGAGTTTAATTTTTTAAGAAATTCTCTTTTCTCATCAAACATATCATGATTGATAATATGCTCATCCTTATTATTACTAATAATTGTCCTAACTTGATCTAAATATTTTTCTAAATGACTCGATCCCATGTCTTAATTTCCCTTGAAATTGAAGATAAATCTCTAGTCTATAATTTAAATAAAATAATATATGATCTAAAACAAATTTCCTAAACTTGGTTTGAAAGGCCAAAGACTACTACCCTTCTATTTTGCTTGGCTTTATTGACAGCAAATGTCATCATTCATTATTTGTTTACGATTGTGTCTTTGCGATTATCTATTTGTCGGTGCATGATATTATTATCACAGACAATCCATAAGCTATCATACAAGAAATTACTCACATGAATTCTAATTTTACCCTAAAATAACTTGGTTCCTTAAACTATTTTCTTGGTATTGAAGTCCATTGATTACCCAATGGGTCTATTCTTATGATTCATGCCAAATGCATCATAGACACATTAATCAATACTAATATGCTTAGATCATGAAGTGTTATCGTTAATAAGGTTTTTCAGTTTATGGATTTTTCTGTATAATTTCATTGGATTGCGGTTAAAAGAATATTTAGATATCTCACAGGAGCTTTACACTGTGGTCTTGTTGTTTATCCTACATTCCTCATCAACCTCTAACTGTTAGAGCTTTTTTTTATGCAAATTGGGCAACAAAATCTTGATGACATAAGGTTTACTTTAGAAGCTTCCATTTTAGATCTATTTTAGTTTCATGGTGGTCAGGAAAACAAATACTTGTTTCGAGATCCGAAGTCAAATTTGAATACAAAAGATTAACGGCTACCACAACTAACATTTTGTGGATACAAACTTTTCTTAAGGAACTTTTAGTTCCTCATTATATTCTTTTGGTTCTTTTTGACAATTTGCTTCATTATATTATTCTTCATTAGATGTTGTTAATCAATCTCATAATGTTGTTTTTTATGGTGGAACTAAGTATAGAAAGCTTTATATTTTCTTAGTTTGAGAAAAAAAATTATTAAGAAATAACATATTGTTCAACAAATTCCAGGCATGATTAGTGGATATATCTTCTTATCATATTAGAAATCTATATTGACTAAAACATTGTTCAAATATTTGTAAAAATATCATTCATATTGACTAAAAATATAGTTATCAAATGTTCATTTGTAAAGATAATGTCCAAAATATTGTCATTATTAACAATATTTTAAGATGCTTTGAGCTATCATTGGAATTTGGTTATCTTGTAAAGGTATGTGGTTATGTTGAATTGCAAAATTATGAAGTTACCTTTCACGTATTTGGTTGTAACTATAGGAGGAAGCCATAACAAAGTGTTACTTTGGAATGCGATGTTAGATAAGGTTAGGAAGAAATTATCTAGATGGAAGGGCAAGCTCATATCTATGGTAGGGAGAGTTACAGTGATAAAGACAGTATATCTTTATTACCGTTGTACATGTTATTGTTTTTCAAAATCCCTAGATCTGTGTGCACAGAGTTCAATAAAATTCAGTGTCAATTTTTATAGGGGTGGGGTCACGATAGGAAGAAAATAACATGGGTTAGTTGGAAAACAGTTTGCAAAAATAGGGATTGCAGTCGACTAGGAATTGTGGACTTAGAAAGTTTAATGCAACATTACTAAGTAAGTGGAAGTGGAAGTCAGGATTGGAAGAAAAGGGTTTGTGGAGTGATATCATAGCTTCAAGGTATGGTTCTTGGAGATCCTTAAATCATGAAAGTAATAATAATAGAGATTCTAGATGGTGGAAGGACTTAAGATGCATATGTAAAGGAAAGGGTGACGGTAGGAATTGGTTTAATGAAAATTTCAGATGGAGATTAAGGAAAGGTAGCAAAATTTTATTTTGGAAGGATTGTTGCATGGGCAAAAATTTGTTTAAGGAATCTTATCCTAGAATGTACTCTAATTATGTTCAAAAGCAGTTTAAACTGGAACAGTTATGGAGTGGAAGGACCAAATGTGGGAATGGAAATTGAGTTGAAGAAGGGAGTGGTTTGAGTGGAAAACACAACGATAGAGGAGCTATTTGAAAAATTATAATAGCGTAAGCCTATCTAGGAAATAGAAGATGAGTGGGAATGGAGAAGGAAACATGGTGAGCAATATACTCTGAAAGATGCATATAATAAGATAGCCTTTGACAATCAGGGGAAGGCAATGAGGTATTTCAAAAACTATGAAAGCCAAGAATACACCATTTTCACATATATGTCGCTAGAGGGTTTACCACGATAGGCTGCCAGCAAGAGATATGCTAGGTAGAGTTGGTGTTCCTCTCCATAGTCCGCTTTGCATATTATGTAATACTATCTTGGAAAGTGTGTGCCATCTATTTTTCTTCTATAATGTGTCAAGTCTTATTTAGAATTTTTGCGATAAATGGTTTTGTGTACAAATCGTGCACCATTGCAAGGTGATGGAACAATTTCTAAGCTTTTGATGTGTAGGGGTGTTTGGAAAAGGGTCCACTGTGAGAGGCATAGTATGGTTAATTATCATATGGTCCATTTGGAAACATAGAAACAATATCATATTTTTAAAAACAAGAAGTGTGACGCCCATGAGGTATTTGCACATGTACAAGTTAAATCTTGAAAACTTATCAAATCCAAACTTAATAAGGTTAGATTTAGTTACTTTGACTGGTGTGTTGACCCCTTGCTCTGCATTATAATACCTTGTTGAATAATAGAGGGCAGGTCTATTTTAGCAAGGGTAGTAAGTATTTCAACTACTGGCTTAGACGTTGTAAAGTAAGAACAAAGCTTAGTGCCACTTTTATATACAAAATGCAGGTTTGTGTGTTCTTTGATTCAAGAACAACTAAAGATGGGGAATAGATACGGTGGGAGATCTTAATGGATGTACATTTTGCGATCTCCAAGTTTTGATGGTTTATACAGATGGTGTATGTTGTTGGTAGACAACTTTGTAGACCTTAAATTTTTCTGCAACAGAAAGCAGCTGGAAATTCATTTAGATTGTTTATTGTATTTTGTTTGTTACATCATTATTATAATCGTTGGTTGTTATTTCGTTTTCTGGCCACTTAACTCATATTCATGTATTGGTAATGGTTTTCTGAAAGGAGTACCAAGGGCAGTTTCACCTGTGTTATGTAATTGGTGTAGCCCAGTTATATTGGAAAAATATAAAGTTAATATACTATTTACTAGGTTTATTTTGTAGCACTTGGTGCTCCTATTTGAAGATACTTGTTTTTTTTTAAATAAGTTGGAATATTTTAAATTAGTCTCTAACTTAATTAGATACCAATTTAGAATCTAATGACATAGGTAACTAAAACTTTGGTATATAATGTTAGATACCAATTATTTGACTTAATTGGTCACTAAATTCAATCGTTACTTTTATTTTTGTAGTTATTTAACAACCAAAATTAATTTGGTGACTATTTTGGTCACAATTAGCAACCATTTCATTTGTTAGCTAAATATTGATCTCTAAATAGTTTTTTTTCTTGTAGTGTAATAAGGATAACAGAATGAGTGGTTATTACATTGATGAAATTATCTTTGGGACAATGAATGTGATATTTTTATCCTTTTTCTCACAAAAGAAGAAAAATATCACATCTAAGAGATTGAAATAAAATTGATTACCCCATCTTTGTTTTTTCATAAAAAAATACTAAGCTTCAACAATTTATTGAACTTCAATAATTCATTGAACTATGTTGGATTCTTCCTACACCTTCATAGTATCTTTCTGCACCTCTATAATTTTAAATATTACAATTTTAATCATAAGAAAAAGACTAAAATATCCTTAATGTTAGAGAAATAAATTAAAAGTTCAATAGAGGTTCCGTGGACTGTACAATCTGTAATTAAAGAATTTTTTTAATTGAACTGTGAAATGTACAACGCAAGTCTTAAATCAAATATTCCAAAGTTGTGAATTGTACAGCCCGCAATATTTTTTCATACACCTTTATTATTACAGACCGTGCAATCCGCAGTTATTGAAATTTTTTCAATGAATTGCAGTTTGTACAATCTACAAGTCTGAAATCAGAATTTTATGATTTACGGATTGTACAATCCGCAATTCATAGAAAAAACTTCAATAGTTTAGTTTAGTTTAGTTTTATTTCAACAGTCTAATATCCTTAGGAACTCGAACCTATACCAAAGGGCCTCTGATCAACTATCAGACTAATACACTAGGGAATTGAGTTGCAGAGACACCGTCTGATGACTCAGAGGCTACATGCAATCTCAGATAGTGAAGGGAAAAACAGAAAACCTAAATGGGCTTTAAGAGCAAAGGGCAAAAATGAACTTACTCTATCAAAGGTTCTTGATCGGATAAACTTGCTTAGTCCAAAGGTGGGCTTCACTAGAAAAACTGATAAAAGACAAACGTCAAATTTAGAGAAAAGTTAGAGGAGGGGAAAGGTGTGGGGTTTGATAAAGATAGCAACTTAAGTAAAAAATAAGACTTGACTATCAGCTTTATCTATAAATATTTATTTTCAATTTAATAATATAATAATCGTGCTCATTTCACTTTTACTACTTTCACTCAAATGATATATAATTTTATTGGTTGTTTCATCGAGATTTCCATAATTCGTATAGTAGTTACAAACATTTATGTACTTAGTTTATCAAATTTTTTAATTTTAATATTGATAATAAATTAAACTTTACTTAATTTAATATTTTTTCTTCTACTATTAGTTTAAACTTATTTTGTAATACGTGTTATCTTCTAAAATTAGTCACGCAACACAGAGGGTGATTGTATATTTTTTTAGTATGAATTTATTTTGATGTCTCATATTTTTAAATTCATTTTCATCTTTTCATTTATATATTACTTCCCATGTCATAACATATAAATTAAACTTTAGAGTATAAGTTTACTTGAAAATAACAATATCTAATATATAAATTTTTAATAAAAAATATTAATATTACTCCTTGATACGCTATTAAATATTTTTTAATTCATATATAAGTATTAAATATTTTTTAATTCATATATAAGAAAATGTTGGTTAAGTTAAAAAAACTCCATGCTTTGATATATATATATATATATATATATAT
>Ga0209489_100462_pt1 | contig 75896 bp, 34 predicted proteins | sample SiratrowhiteBW_FD_187527 | JGI IMG/M metagenome (GOLD analysis project Ga0209489, IMG submission 187527) | Root nodule microbial communities of legume samples collected from California, USA - Siratro white BW (SPAdes) (version 2) | ecosystem: Host-associated > Plants > Roots > Nodule | place...
ATATATAAGTCCTTACAATTAAATTAAACCTTACTCTAAATTCATTATCACAAGATTAACTTCCATCAACTCAAAAATCCAACAATTCTAAACTTAACAAGTCTTGTTTTTAACACATTAAGCTTAAACATGCCTAAAAAAAACCTAGATCATCAAACTAAAGATAAAACTAAACTAATATTATTCAACTTCACATACACATACTTATTTTTAGGATACCAACAATGATTCTAACACTTTTTTATTTTTTATTTCTCTCAAAAGACTTTTTATTCTTTAATTTCTGAAATAACAATATTTTATTTTCCTTTTTACTTTTTGTTTTTTACGGCCAACATCAATTGTAATTATTAATAAAATTTGTACGTGTTGTTTTTTTTAACAATTGTTAAGTATTGTGATTATTAGTTAATTAAATTAAGATAAAAATAATATAAAAATAATTAAATTAAAATTTAAAAAATAAAATAATAGAAAGAAAAGAAAATAAAATAACTTATAGGTATTTTTAACTAATTAATTATAATAGAAAAATAAATGATAAATTATTTTATTTTATATTTTGTAAATATCCCAAAAATTTTATTTTATTTTTGATATTAATTATTTAAATAATTTTTTAACAAACTAAAAATAAAAATTTTAATTCAAATAATAATTTTATAATTTATTATAACTTTTTTCCAATTTCAATTTTAATATAAAAATACAGTTACAAAATTAGTGTAATTTATTCTGTTTAATTTAAATTTATCATAAAAGTGTAAATTTTAAGGTTTACAAACAATTACTATTATCATTATTTAAAATTAAGATAAAAAAAGTAATATCAAATATCAAATATCAAATTTTATTTCTTTCAAAAATTAAGTTTTATTTTTATTAAAAATCAATTTCTACTTTTATCAACTATCAAAATTTATCTTTATTAATAATTAAATTTTATCTTTATCAAAAACTAAATTCTATCTTTATCAAAAATCAAATTTTATCTTTATCAAAACCTAAATTTTATCTTTAGAAAAAATTAATTACATCTTTATCGAAAATCAATTTTTATCATAAAAAATAAAATTATATCATTATCAAATATCAAATTTGATATCTATAAAAAATTAAATTCTATCTTTATCAAAAATCAAATTCTATCTTTATCAAAAATCAAATTGATCTTTATCAAAATCAAATTCTATCTCTATTAAATTCTAACTCTATTAAAAATCAATATAGAAAATCAAATTTTATCTTTATCAAGATTTTATTTTATTTTTTGCTATTAATTATTTATATATAATTTAACAAACTAAAAATAAAATTTTTAATTCAAATAAAAATTTTATAATTTATTATAATTTTTTTCCAATTTCAATTTTAATATAAAAGTACAGTTACAAAATTATTATAATTTATTTAATATAATTTATTTTGCCAAATTTAAATTTATTATAAAATATAAAATAAAATAATTTATTATTTATTTTTATATTATAACTAATTAGTTAAAAATACCTATAATTTTTTTTCATTTTATTGTCTTATATTATTTTTTTTTAATTTTAATTTAATTATTTTTTATATTATTTTTTATCTTAATTTTAATCAAATAATAATCACAATTTTTAGTAACTGCTGAAATGAAAAGAAATGACACTTAAAAAATTTACTAATAATCACAAAAAATAAAAGATTGTTATTTTAGAAATTAAGAGGAAAGAAGCATATTCATGGAAATTAAAAAATAAAAAATGTTAGTGAAGTAAGAAAATATAAAAAAAATAAAAATATCATTCCAATAAATAAGAAAAAAGGTCCACTCTACATAAAATAAATTACCTTTTTCTCTTCATTTGTATTCTTAAAACTAGTTCGAACCTTAAAAATACGAACAATTAACTCATAAGCTAAGAGAGAAGATAAAAAAAAAATTCAAAGTCAATACAAATGTTATAAAATAAAAATTAAATGGTTAATTTCTTTATTTATTAATTTTTAAACTTACCTAATAAAAGCATCTACACTTTAACTCATTTAAATTATTTATACTCATCATGATTACTCTGTCCTAAAACATGAATCAAATTTTCTAATTAAAATGATTATTTTGGAAAATATAATAATTAATAGTATTCTTTTATGCAAATAAAATAATAAATTAAAAAAGTATACCTAATTACTAGCTTAATTTAATATTGTAAACAATTTAAACGGACTTGAATAATATTATACTTCCATAGTTTTGTTATTAAAAAAGTATTTTCACTCTACACTAGCTACACTGCATTATGTATATTATTTAAAGAATAATATAGAAAGTAACATGAATATAAGATGTAAACAGCTATAAAATAACCGTTTTTGAATTTTTATGCACTATTTTTCTCATATAAACACTATAAAACGTATGTTTCCCCTACATTGTTTATTCAGAAATATGAAAATGACACTCTTTTCTACAATTATTTTAGAGTACACATTTTTGTATTTTTTTTTATTATAGTAACTGTTGTAGGGACTGATTTTTTTATTACATATACTAATATTAATTAATTAATACTTAAAACAGATATACTTCATAATAATTTTGGTATACACATTTATTTTTTACAATTTTATCTTTAACTATTTTTGTTCTTTTATAATAACTGTTGTGTCATTTAGATCATTTTATTCTCTATTAAGTGAAACAGATTTCAATATGTGATATTGACACAAATTTGTAAGTTCATAATCTTTTTATTTAAAAATATCTTCATTATCTTTCCACAAGAAACGTCATAAATTGAATTATTAGTATAGCACTCCCACAATATCAAATCTTTCGCCCCACACAGGTGAGTCTATAAAACAATTCTCACAAAAATTACTTTTCTTTTTTTAAGTTTCTCTATCATTTTAGTGTAACAGAATTAGGGACATTCAAAATTTAATGGATTTTGTAATTTTTAATAGAAAAGAAAAGAGAAAATAACGTATTATTTCTAATTTAATTTTATTTATTTATTTCATTTACTTTTTTTTATCACGTGAATCAAGTTAAACAAATTTTAAACATATTTACGTTTTATCTTTCATGTATTTACACTATTAACAACTAAATATTTGATTTTATTTATTATCAATTTTATTCTCTCAATTTATATATTATTTATCTTCATGGATAAAAAACAAAGAAAGTTAGAAAACAAAAAAATAAAATATTAATAAAACGAGAAAAAGTTATTACTATATACTTTCTCAGCATGTGAGTGATGATTTGAGCAAAAACAAAATTTTTCAAACATTTTTAAATAATTAATTTTGTTATTAATATGTTGATATTTATACTTATACAATAATAAAATAAATATAATTAGTTATATAATATAATAACATTATTTTTTAATAATTTAATTTTTATTTTAGAATAATGAATAATTTTTTAACTTTATCAATTAAAATAATAATAATTTATTAATTACACTTAGTAAATTAATTATATTTAATTTTAAATTAATTTAAACTATTATCAATAATATACATCATTCACTTTTATAAATTTTATATTTAAATTTTATTATTATTTCGTTAATCTGAATAACTTAACTTTTATAAATACTTTTACCTTATCTCAACTCAAATTTATTTTTTAAATCCAAACAAAACATTAAAATTACAAACAAAACATTAATATTAAGAGGACTAATGATAAACACGTGAACAAGTAAAAAGACAAAATTAAAACCAATACTAAAAATCACAATAAATAAAAGAAAAGTGGGAAAAAACAAACTAAGAATGAGGCTTAAACAGGAACACTGAATACTGACACTGTTCTTCATCACACGCGGCGAAACGACATCACACAATCTCGCCACAAACCACTTTGTTTTTCCTCTTAAAATTTGTCTCTGAGGTTTAAGAAACTCAGAAAGAACCTGTTTTCTTTCTCTCTCTCTCTTTTTAATCCCTCTCTGTTTCTTTTTGAGCCCACAATAAATTAGAAAAATCCTTTCACCTTTAAAAACCTTGGACAATGGAACCCTCTTAAAGAACCTCAAAACCAGAGACCATACAATTAGTTATGATTTCCCCTGTCATTAATTGGGTGAGTTTGTCTCTTTATCCCTTTTCTTGTTTCTTTTTCTCAATTGCATTTATTGACGTCAATGCCACCTCTCACATTGTAATGCACTCACTCTAAGGTGATAATTTATGAGTTTTTTTTTTTATTTTCTTTTTTTGATTCATAATTTTTTCGCCACTGACTCATCGCTGCAAAACCAATTCTGAGAAGGAAAATTCATCGATTAGAATTCATCTCGTATTTATTCCGCATTCACTCATCTGTTTCTGCTGTTCGAAGGGTTTCTGAGAATTTCTTGTCATTTTCTCGGGAAAATTATGTCCTCCGCATCTTCTTGGGTTTTTCCTGGAAAAACTCTCACCAATCTTGAACGCTTTCTGGTATGCGTCACTCCAGATGTTCCTTCTCTCACTCTTCAGGTAATTTTTTTTTCATTTTTTTTATTTAATCCAATTTTATAATTCAACGCTGTTTCTCTCTCTATTCTCTCGTGGTGTGATTGATTTTTTTCTTTCTTCGTCGTCGAGTCAAAAGTTGAGTGGATAACGATATTATTATTTTCTCGAGTTTCTTTTGTTTCTTTCAATCTGTGCATGTTATGCGGAATCCTAGTAACTATTAATTTCAGTTTGAGATACCAAAAACACTACTAATGGATAATTTTTTATGTTTAAATTAATCATTCACATAGTATGATATCAGTATCCAAAGGATTGATTTTATTTCTCTCTCAGTCAAGGTCAATTCTATGATCTCAAAGGGGAAGATGCACCTTGGATTAATTGTTATAAAATTTTGAAAATAGAAAAATTAGCATTAAATGACCAAATGCATTAACAGATTTCACTTTCTTTTAAGAAACTTTTAATTATTTAAATTCTATAAATAATTAAATTCATATATTGTTAGTGAAAGGCATGCACAACATGTGTGTTTATTTTTGCTTTTATGATAACAAAAGATAAAAAAATTAATCTTTATCATAATTATTAAAAAAATATTTATAGAAAGTAATTATAAAATAAATAAGTTTATAATTTTATTAAGCATAGTATTTTTATTGTAGTTAGTTAATTGAGTTTTAAAGGAAAGTTATAAACATTTATTAAAAGTAGAAGGTCATAACTGTATTAATTAATTAAGGATAATTTTGACTACCGAAAGTATTTAAGAATAATTGTTTTATTGATACAAAAACCCAAGACAAGATGATTCTCACTCACTTCACTTTCCGAAGAATATGTTGTATACGTGTCTCCTCCTCATGAAATCATTTTCAAACATGTGATTTGAAGTGGGTCGTCCAACTATAAAAAAAAAAAAGACAGGGGACCATCAAGGTCCTCCAATCACAATTCACTCTACCTTGGAGCAAAGGGTATATTAGCTTAAATTACCAGGTAGCTTAAATTACTAGAGAATTTTTTATTTTTTATTTTTTTATAGAATAGCTCTTTCTAAGAAACTCTAAGGCCATTTTCATTCCAAGCTTCATAGGAAGAAATATTAAATGGTTCTATGTAATATTTTAGACCTTATGATAACTTTTATTCAAATATAAAAGTTTTACAAGACTTTTACTTTTATAATTTTTTTAAGTTTTTAAGATAAAAATTAATTTTTATAACTTAGTATTAATCAAGTAGTGTTTTTTTTTTTTTTTTTTTTTTTTTTTTTTATCAAATCTAAATCATAAATTTATCATCTTAGGTGTAATTTCTCTAGTGAAGATTAGTAGTATTATGAGACTAGTGTCGATGCATAATTTTCCAGTTTTATATTAGATAATTCTCTTGTTCTGCTAACCTTTTCAAGTTAATTAGGAGTTGAAATGAAGTATAAAAATGCGGTTCTTGCATTTTGTGAAACATCACATTACATTCTTGTAAGTCATAAGCAAGCTTTTAAGTAATATTTGACACATACGTACAAAGCGGAAAAAAAAAAACTTTGTGATGTGATTTGCACAATACAAACTAGAAAGTGGGTTTCAATTCCCAACCCAAGCCACCTGTTCCCTTTGTAATTCACGTTCATTGTAGTAAAACATAGAAAATTGCAATTAATTGATTGGTTTGTTTTCTTAAATTTTTATTGCATTTATGTGTATTTTTCAGGGCTGTTGTAGTGATCCAAATGGCCAATGTCTACCTAATGGCAAAGGCACAATGGAATACTTCAATCTGAAAGATCTTTGGGACTGCTATTATGAATGGAGTGCATATGGTGTTGCTACTCCTATGATGTTTGAAGGTGGTGACACTCAGATGCAATATCATGTTCCATATTTGTCTGCCATCCAAATCTACAGTAGCAAAGCTGTTGCAGCAGCTTCTAGGTATGCAGAAACAACAGTTGTGCTTATAAGGTACTAAATATGTCAACAAAACTGTGTGAGCCATCTTATTCTTCTATAGGCTTGGGAGAGAGGATGGTGAAGGAGCTGAATCTGATTCCTCAAGTGAGGACAGTGGAAGTGATAAGCTATCTAGAACACTGAGTAACAATTCTAGCAAAGCATGGGATGTTGCTTCTTTAGATTCAAACTCTGACCAAGGAGGTTCATGGACAACAAGGGAGAGTGAGCTTTACTTACAGTACAATGAGACCTCTCCATATTGGCAGAGGGTTCCATTTACTGAAAAGGTAGCCTCTAACTTCAAGTGGTATGGTATTCATAACTTCTTATAAACAACAAATGGACGTGTTTTTATGTTCTATAACATGCTGCATGTCTGTTGATGTTTTTTGTTTCAGATACATGAGTTAGCTAGAAGCCATCCAGCATTGATGACATTGAAGAGTGCTGATATTTCTCCAACCAGTTGGATGGCTGTTGCTTGGTGAGCAGACTTAGTTGTTTTTGTTGTCCTCAAAATTTGTGTTCTTGAAGATGAACTCTACAACTTGGAAAAATTGGCCTTGCTCTTTAACTGTAATAAGAATTAATAGATAAAATGTGAATCAAAGCTTTAAATTTTCAATTTGCTTTATAAGAATATTTTTCTGGATTATGTTGTTGCGATTTTGATTTTATTCAAATATAACTTATGGTTGATAAACGTCACTGTTTGTCTGAGTTGTCACAAAGTGCTGTTTTATTTTTAATTTCCTTCAACTTATAGTTGGTTTGCATTCTGTTCTGGGGCAAGGTTGAATAATAAATATTATTTCCTAACGATATTGCTAAACATTTGCTTCTGTATTTTTCATAATCACGTGTCTAACAAGTTCACATTCAATTTGTTTTTCGACCTTTTTATGTTTATAGTTAACTCTCTAGTTTCTATTTGATTCCATGACAGAAAATCTCACATGGTCTCGTCATGAATAGGTACCCGCTTTATTCCGTACCCTGTCAGAAAAGTAAAAAGGACCTGTCAAGCTTCCTCACTTTCCATACATTGTCGTCTTTCCAAGGTATCTTTACGTTGTGATTTGTCTTCCTTCAGCCAATGGATAATGAAAATTAAAACATATCTTATAGTCTGAAGCTCTTGCTATTTCCTTTGGAGATGTCTAGCATCTGTCACGTGTTCAAGAACTAATTTTGCTTTAATTTCTACACTTTTCTTTAGTATTTCACAAAAGAATGTATTCTACACTTTTGTCCTTCATTCCCCATGATTATATTTTCCCATTTTGCTAAAGCAGTATTTAGTTTCAACTTAAAACTATATTTTGATTTGTTTTGCAGATTGTGCAAGAACATATGATGAAATGGACACAAGATTTTCAGGTGGGTGGCGAAGAATTGTAGGAGAAAAATGTAAGAAACAAGAGGGTGGTTGTATATCTCTCTTTCCATTTGGACTAGCCACTTACAAAATGCAGAAAAAGATTTGGTCAAACACCTCTAATAAAGTGGTGTCCGATCTATATAAGGCTGCAGACTCGCGGTTGAAGCTTCTGAACGTTGATCACCATGACTTCAACTTCTTCACATGCCAACGCACCAGTACCTAGTACATTGTTTCATGTGTGTTCAATGTAATCCAAATTGTTTCAAATGCATCCTAACTCACTACCCTTTACTTAGTATTAGTATGGTACTCTGACTTCGGAACATTAGAAATTCCCATAGGCGAGAACATTGATAAAGTGTACATTTTGTTTAGTGGGTCTTCTTGAGAAGTGATTTTTCTTCTTTATCCACTTTTTTTTGTTAGGTTACTTTCATATATAACTGTCAAGTTTTAGGCAAACTAATTGTTATCTCTTTTCTAGTACAGTCTTTTCTTTCCTTAAATACTTTGCAAGTCCTTCTACTTCATTGTGGGGGATCAATTGCCATGAATTCTGGAGACATAAGCTAAAATAATTGATATGAAATCAGCCTTTGCCAAAGTCAGTTGGGTCACCAGGACCACAAAAATAAATAAACTATATCCATCAAAACAAAGTATTATAAAAAAATGGACACCTTCTGTTTATGGTAAACTAATTTAGATTTTCAGATTTTTTTTAATATAATAAATAATATATAAATTTGACCATAATTCTTTACTTGACGAGGAACGTGTCTTCTTCTTGTAGTCTAAGTTTTATTTTTGAAAAAGGTAAAGTAACTTAGATTTGAAAATAACCGGTGAATAAGGAAACGTGCTTCTGTCACATCAACGCGCTTGCTAGATACTCGACTACGTACAAGTTCCCATTTTTCCTTTGCTTCTCAGTGATCTGAAATGGCTACGGTTTTGGGTTTGGTTCTGGTGGGGTTTGGTCTCGGGGCGTTGGCCGTTGTTGCTGCGGAGGCTCTGGGGTTGTTATGGGTCATGAAAAGGTTGCGGCACAAGAGCAATAACGACGAAGCCTACTTCTCCTCCAAGACCCTAACCACTTCGCTGCTTGATCCACAACAGTCTCTGGATTTTGCGTTTAGAAAGCAGGTTAGCACTAACTGATTCTCGCTAAGCTGAGTATATTGAATGCGATCGCTCACTTGGTTTTGTTATTACCGTGAAATCCAGAATGGAAATGGTAATGCCTTTAAGGTTAGCTTATTTCACGGGGAAATTGTCATGTTTAAAATTATCTATAATGAATAAGCTAGTTACCATAGTAACGCAGCTTTGTGAAATAAGTAATTTGTTGACTCTATGGTCTATTTACTGAAAAAAATGGTTGAAATCTTTGGAAAAGGAAGTTAAGTGTGGGAAATTTCCAGGGTATGTGTATGGTTTTGTGTTATTTTCTAATGTTTCGGAGTTTCGCATTTATGAGCCTTGGCTTGGACAGCTATGCTTATATGTATGATAAGGATTGGTTTCTGGGAAACTGTGTATTTGATTAAATCTGTTACTTCAAATTTTTTAGCTTTTTTTCAGGGTGTGGTTTGGGTTCTGGAATCTGGAAAAATTGCAAAACAATCAAGGGAGCAAAAAAGGAAAAATGATCTCTTGGAGGTTTCCCCTGTTAAGATGTATGGACAAATCAAGGGCCAATCGCTTATTCTTAGAAAACCTGATGGTTTGCACACAACGGTTGAACTCAAGGGCTGTGCAGTTCAAGCCGTGTCTGCATCAATACTTTCTTCAAGAAAATGGTAATGTGGTGTGGAGGGCCCTTCTATTGGGAGCATTATTTGGTATGGATTGACAGTAATTGACAGTGATCATTACTGTAACCAGTGACCGGTTTTTGACTTTTAATGCTTATGCATTATCAAGGCCGTTCCATGAGTTCCCAAGAAATGGCAGGAGTATCTTATTTTCATTATGCCCTTTGGCCAGTGCTACTGGCGTCATATTCTTTCTAAGATGCTCTTTGTTGTTAGGTGAATTTAGTGTGCACCTTGTCCTTCCTTTTCTGTCTCTCACCACTTCCCTTGTGCTTTCAACTTCTATTACCATTACTTTTTTTCTTAACTGCACATGTATGAATGAACTTAACAGTAGGTATGTGAAAGTCACCGGTGCCAAAGTTTTGTAACGGGTGGCAAGAATGACTACAGTGAATATATTTCTAAACTTCACTTACTGCCTAGCTACGAGCCAATGTAAAATTTCTTTCAATGTTGAGTTATTATGCATGTGAAATCCACTTCTGTCATCCTTTAGCAGTGTTACAAGTTGCAGAACATATGATCATAAATTAATTATGCTATAGTTACTGTTCCACTTATATATGATTCATAGCTTAGACAATGTAAAAGATGGGTTTACTTTTAGGGCTTTCCTGGTATTTGCTTTGACATGGTGAAATATCTTTCCTTTATGCCTGGCATACTGCTTAAAATAAAAAAGTATCTTGTGATTATGATAGTTTGGATTATGGGTATCATAACTAGTAAGACAAATAAATAGTATTGGAAAGAAGATTTTTAGCTATAAATATTGGTCATATATTGAGGAAGCTAGATATTTAAAGTTCTTATTTGATTGCAGGGCAAAGAAGTTCCCTATCAAAGTGGAAAACAAAACCTCTGTCATATACAATGGAAACAAAACTATTTATATATATCTTGACACTTCATGGGAGAAAGAAGCATGGTGTAAGGCCCTCTATCTGGCTTCATGTGATCAAAAGGAAAAGATCAAATGGTTTACCCAGTTGGATGACGAGTTTCATAGTTATCTGACATCCTTGAACTCTGTATACCATTCTTTTATGAAACCATCGGTTGGATCAGGTGTTGAAGTGATAGAAAGGGCTAGTAAGCCTGATGGTTCTTCCTCAAAGGTTAGGCAATTTTGGAGAAAGGTTTCTAAAAGAACTTCGCGAGTTGGTTTGGAAAATATATCAACTCGATCTTCACAATTAGGTAATGAAGGGAAAAAGATCACCGAGAAGCTTCGGGCTTGCCAAGATGCAATTTTGGCTACTGGTTTGTTGAAGACTGCTTCAACACCAAAGCTTCTAAACAATTCCATAGAAGACAATGAGAAGTTTGGTATTGATGAAGGAACATTATGTTGGAATTTGTTGATTTCTCGGCTCTTTTTCGATGCCAAAGGAAATGAGGAATTAAAGAGATCCATGCAAGCAAGGATTCAGGTTTAACTTTTTCCCATTTGACATTTTACATGTTTGAAGTGAGTTTGTTATGCGAAAAAAGTTATCATTTTGACTAGGTATCAATTTCTAGCGACCAATCTATATTAATTTCAATTGCTTTAATTGATAATATTGGCTTATTCGTGATATTTTTATCTTGTTGAATGAAATCCTTTCCATTACTTGTAGTTCATAAGCCTCAAGTTTACCTGTACAAGCATGACTAAGTGAAGCTTAAAAAAGCTAATGAATATATAAGATCCTGTACTCTCTAAATAGTAATTTTGACACCTTAACTGATATGGTTGATTTAATATCAGATTATCAATCAGCGTTGGTTGTCACAAATGGTAGCAACTTGTGTCAAACCAAGTGGTTTAAGGTTCAAATCTTGATGATACCACTTTGGATAATGAATAAATCATGTTGAAAGAGAAATACCCACATTATGTGTGCTCGAGGTCCTTTACCATATTTGTCATTCCTTTCAGTCATGAATAATCCGTACTAGTACCAAGTTTATAAAATAAATATGAAACTATTAAGCAGTTCGTAAGGGAGCTATCCCATCATCAGAGTTTTTTTCTCTTTTTTTTTTTCTCTTAACATAATTAATGAAAGAAAGTATTAGTTGATTTCAACGATTTCTGTATTACAGGGAGGAGGGGGCGGGGTGCTTATTTCTGTAAACATAATTTACCCGTCTGCTCCATATTTATGATCGGACTTCATTCCTTTATAGTTGTTTTGGTATGAGATAAATATTGATTACTTCTGTGTATATACTGAGAACTCTCCGACAGAAAACTTCTTAGATAAATGAGTCTTTTCTTTTTCTCCTTTCTGCAGAAAACATTGTCCAATATGAGAACTCCTGGTTATATTGGTGAAGTCATCTGTACCAATATCAATACTGGGAATGTTCCACCTTGCATTGTAGGAATGCGGGTTCTTCCTATGGAAATGAGTGAAGTATGGGCCGTAGAAGTTGACATTGAATATTCTGGAGGTGCACTATTAGAGATTGAAACAAGGCTTGAGCCTCGTGAGCTAGAGCTCAATGCAGGGATAGAAAACTCAAATCCACAGCCAAACAATGCTGGAGATGTCCCTTCAGATCTTCTTGAAGATTTTGAATATTTTGAAGAGCAATTGAATTTTGCAGAAAGAACGAATGATTTACAAGAGCACAAAGATGAAGGTGATTGGAACTCTGGTTAGTGCACGAGTCTTGTAAAATCCAATTATATATGAACTTTGTCTTTGTCTTTTGAGCCATATCAAACGTAATTCTTTATCCTCATTTTCGTATTTGCCACTTAGGGTCATAACGACTTTCTAAGGTTATTAGCACATCCATGTTTTACTCATTTACTGTAATTTCCAATGATGATAAACTATGTACACTTTATTGAGATTATGGGCTGGGGCTTCCAAATCATATGCCGCACCACCTGTGGTGCTTTTTATGAGTTTAAATTAAAATAATTCAAAGAAGTTGTATGCTTTTCATAAGGACTCCCCCGTCCCTTTACGTAAGGATCTACATTAACGATTTATCCACTTTTGCTTGTCTCCTTAATAATAAATAGTAAATTTCCAAAATTTGGAGGAGAGAATATTGTCATCTCTATGTAGTGTTTTATAAAGTATTTAGCTTGATATTGTGATGTTTATCTTGTTCTTTTTATCTAAGCAGATGTTTCTAAGAGCTTTAAGAGCACTATGCCTTCGTTAAATCATGGATCAAGATGGAAATCTATATTAAATTCCGTTGCCAAACAGGTTTCACAGGTACCCTCTGTTTATTATTCCTTCATTTATTCCATCAATTGCTTCTTCTACTGCTCATTTTGCAATCAATATCTTCATTGTTGAAGTTTTACTATTTTGATAATGTTGTGTGGATGTGTAAAATGTCATTCTCTTTCCCTTCTCCTCGGTTAAGTAGTATGAATGGCTTGTTCTTGAAGAGCCACGTTAATTGTGTTCAACCCTCACCTGACCTTAGTTGCAACTTCAAGGGTTGTCATTTAGTCCTATATCGAATAGAGATATGACCTAAATAATGCTTATAGCTCTGACAGTTTTCACTTTACGAGCCAATAATTAGACTTATACGCATCATCTAATTTAATAATGATTAAACCAAGTTACATTTCTTGCTATCATATATTTTGGTGAGCAATCTTCTAGTATGGTTCTAATTTGTTTGAAGACCATAGCCTCCTATAGCTATTTTTTCCCCCATAAACATATACCCCTTTGAAAAATCAACCTAAAGGAGTAATTAACATTTCTATAATTGTTTAATTGTACATTTTATCATTCAACTATAGTTATTTTGCAAGTTTTGCCATCCAAGTTGTTTTTGTGCAATTTACATCAACTTTTCAATTTTTGTATATTTTACGACTTAAGATTTTTTTCCCATACATTTTACCGTCAGGTTTTTCAACTTTTATCTATTTTCTATCTTGTTGGTAACAAGTTGACTTTGTTTTCTAAAAATTGATGATAAAATGACGTTGTTTTAGGGACACACCGATATATTGTTATATATTTAATAGATTGGTAAAATGCACGAAAATTGAAAACATAATGGTAAAATTTGTCTGGAAAAACTTAGGTAATAAAATGTACAATTAAACTTCTGTAATAAAGTAAGAATGTGATTAATAGTTGTTCTTTGATGTTCTAGAATTTCAAAGGCTTTGTTACAACTGAAACCACTGTACCTTTCCACTAAGGGCCACAGAGCTCGGGAATTACTAAATATAGGATTATTGATACCAATTACATTTTGAAAAAAGAGGATTTTTTAATCGAGTATCCAGGAGTTAAAGAATTTAAGACAAAATACCAAATTAAAGTAGATCAATTTTTTTTCATTCCCGAAGAAGTGTATAATGGTACGGAACAATAGTATCATTGAAGTAGATACACCATTCACTGTAAATATAAGAAGTCAAGTAAGCGGGTTTACTTTTGTGTTCATTTCATTTTGCACCTTTTAATTATAAAATTGTCAGCTTGTTTTCAAGATTTGCACAAGAAATAGAGAAAACTAAAAATAGTAGTTTTCAGCATTTCCTTTATAAATATTTGTGAATAAGATCGAAAACAAGGTGATGGTTTTGAAATTAAAAAGTAAAAACAAGGAATGAAAACCAAAGTAGACTCTCTAGGGGCGTTTGGTGTGTTAAAACATTTTCTATTTTCATTTTCAATTTGCTAAGATTTTGTAAATTTTGTCTAGTTTTAGTTCTTGTTTTCATTTTCAATTTCTTGTGGCTTACGAAAACTGTGTTTGTTCATCCACCACTACTCCCTAACGCCCACCTCCACATCTAGCACCGTCCCTTGACATTTGCTAGCAGTGATGAAGGGTTCTACCTTTTTTTTTTTTTTAATGAAAACAGCATTTCTTTTTTGTTCAAATTTTGGTCTTTTTTAAAATTATTTTTAATGATAAGGTTTTGTAATCTTAAATCAAATATATTTTCAGCTTCATTTTTGGTTTTCTTTAAAAATAAAATAAAACTGCTCAAAGTAAACACCCTCTTAAGTTTTCGTTCATATTTCAAAAACAAGGCAATCCGTAAGGCATTCGTATGATTCAGGGGACAAATTGGCACTATATACCGAGAGCTAATAGCAAACACCAATCTTATGCAAAAGGAAATTTGGTTGAGTAAATTTAACTTTTGCTTTCAATGAGTTTTGTTAGTTTTGTCTCTTTCAATTTCTTGAGGATTAATGTGATTGACATGCATTGATCAATGCTCTTAACTCTGATTCTGAATGTTGTCTTTGCTTTCATTTTTTTCTGTTTGCATGAGTAGTTTTTAAACACTTTTGGATTTTTGACAATTTACTAAGCCACTGGAGAAGTCCAGGATTTTCGTACTGTTTGCATGTGCAGTGTTTAAGCAAATTTTGTCTTTGAGTATTTTCGTATTCACACGGCCTGATTCAAATATCAATAATGCGCATTTGTTTCTTGTTTCCACTTCTATGTATGTAATCGACTAGTCACCAGTCATAATAAAAAAAGTTGTTTTGTTCTCAAGTAACTGATTATTTCTTGTCAAAAGGTTCCTCTCTCCTTGGCAATAAGAGTGGCTTCCCTTAGAGGGACCTTGCGCTTGCATATAAAGCCACCTCCCTCTGATCAATTGTGGTATGGTTTCACATCAATGCCAGACATTGATTTCAACATGGAGTCATCTGTTGGAGATCGTAAGATAACAAGTGCGCACATTGCTTTATTCCTGGTCAACAGGCTAAAGGTACGACTGACTCTTTCTATTTAATTATGATTAATAAATTATTGAAAGAAGTATTCTTCCCCTACCATTTTTATTGACGTTTTCAAATTTGAAATATTTATTCATTTGTATGTGATTTTTTTTCAATTATTTAGGAATATTTTATCATCAATATCATTAACTAAACATAAAGATCGTTAAATTCTCTTTTTCTTTTCCATCTGTCAATCCGTATGGACTTCGTTTTAAGTGCCTAAATGTTCTCTCATTGTGTCTACCATTCTTTGAAGTGAGTAGCCCTAGAATTCTGGTTATATTAACATCTTCTACTAACAACGACAAAATCCTTTTTACCATTGGTTGGGTTGGTACATCAAATGACACCATTTAGACGAAAGTCTTTATTTATTTTTGATAGGTTTTCTTAGACTTTTCCTTGGTCTTTATCTACCTCCTATCAGGTTTTCTCTATGTGACTCTTATTACAGCCTCTATTATTCTTCTTACGTGACCAAAACCAAGAAGTGGGATTCTACAATCTTGTTCTCAATGCATTCATTTCTAATGTTTCCATGTAATGTCTACTAATCCACTACAAAATTCTTGTATTTGCAACCATAACTTATTGGCACTTAGTCACCTGGCATTCTATACCATAAAAGTATTGTTGGCCTTGTGACAATGCTTATCATCTAAAGTACTTAAAGTTATAAATTATGTTCATTCCACTATGAATATTTCCAATCTGGAGTTTTATGTAATCTTACTTGAAGAAAATAATATTGATGCCTGTTATATTTGAATTTTATAATAATAATGACATACTTGTCCTACTCCTCATCCACTTGACAGCAGAATAAAATGACACCTATATTAGATAAAGTGTCATGGTGTAGTTCACCAAAAATAAACATTTTGTAATGTATAATTAACTTTTAGGTGGGGGCGGGGAGGTGGATCCCACCAAAGGTAGTAGTCCTCCACAATTAGTAATGACTGAGGGTAATGTGTGCTTTTACTGATGACTGAGGATAATGTTTGTTTTCAAAATTAAGTGAATATTTTCTTTGGAGTTTGCTTAGAGGAGTACAGAGTGCTTTTCTTTGTTACATCTTGTCACCCCTTCATGAAATCCTTTAATAGTTATTTGTTAGGAAACTCATTGAAGGACAAAAAAATAAAGAAAGAAAATGAGAAAGAATTCTTTAGAAGTTTTTATGGAATTGCAAAGAACCTAAGGAGAAGATTTTCCTTCCAATGTTTTCCCTTCACAAAGGGTTTCCCTTTATACAACCGAGCTAATGCTCAATTTATCAAATGATAACAAAACAGAGCTAATGCTCACTTTTTACTCTTCCTATTTAACCTCTTCCTTTGCGGAGTTAAGAGCAGCTTTTGCTTGCAAGCTGAATTTAGTTTTGCTCCTGCAGACAGGAATTCGGGAAACTTTAGTGCTCCCAAACTGTGAAAGTGTATGCATCCCATGGATGTTAGCAGAAAAGGATGATTGGGTTCCTCGAACTGTTGCTCCATTCATATGGGTTAACCAAGAATTTAGAAACGAGACTTCCTCTTCAACTTATACCAATAATCAACCTTCTAGTGGAGTTGAAGCCAGTGGTGATACAATCTCAAATAATGATTCAGAGCACAAACAACAAAATTCAATGAATGCTGAATCTAGTCAAGAAGCAACTAGGAAATCATCAGATTCTCTACCACTCTCATTAGATTCCTCTGATTCAGTAACATCAGAAAGCAACAGAGGTTTGGAAGAGACGGATGCACCATTGTTAGAGAATGACAAATCTCAAAAGACTAAAGATTTGAAACAATTACAAAATGACAAACCACTTGAGACTACCGAGCAAAATATGGAGAGTAATTCTGAGTTTCAGTCAGAACAAAGAGGTGCGCTGATGGAGAGACGAAATCATTCTATTGAGCAGGAAGATGGACTGCCAAAAAAAATGGGGAGAAGAGAAAGGATGCTTGATTTGGGAAAGAAGATGAGTGAGAAATTGGAAGAGAAAAGGCGTCACATTGAAGAAAAGAGCAGACATATTGTTGAGAAGATGCGTGGACCATAAGAATAAGAAATATTAATCAGGTAAATAACAGAATGTATATGTGTTATTTATGATCTGTTGTTCATATGAAAGACATTCGTACGGCACTAGAGTGTGGGATATCGGATATTGTTTTATTAAATGAGTTTTATATTTTCAGGGTGCTCATGCCATCAAAATTGAAATGGAATTAGATACATACAACATATTAATACAACATATTATGGCTTAAGCACCAAAATGGTGCAATTTCTTTCTGTATCTACCATAATAGGTAATTATTTTTTACCAAAATAGATAAATTGTGTCTTAATAGATACGATTTCATACAAAGAAATTGTGCAATTTTAGCACGGATTCAACGTGATACGATTTCGATGAAAATAATAAAGTTGAAATCAGGTTTACATAGTGAAAATGATAGATGTGAAATTGGGTCAACTTGATATAATATAAGTAGCAAAAAGAGACTAAAGATTGTGTCGTTGTAATACGATTTTAGTTGTGAAAAATATTAATAAAATCATGTAAACTAGACACAATTTTAGTTTTAAGTATTAGGAATAATTTTTTTTGACTTTCTATGTATCAAAATTTAAAAAATAAATAATAGAAAATAATTAAATAATAGAAAGTTAAAAATATATTATTGAATAAAAAATAATTATTCACATAATTTGTTTGTATGATTGTCTATCTTTTAATTTATTTTAAAAAATATTGATATGTTTTTTTCATTATTTTTTATTAATCATTTTCATTGAAATGACGAAAAAATATTAAAGTTTCACATGGAGTAAAATATTTAAAATTATTAGTATGATTTATCTACAAATTTTCGAAAATTGTAAACTCGAAAGACATAATAAGTATAAAAAATAAAGGATATAAAAAAGTTCATAATAACAATTTTGTGTTTTTTTTTTACAAATGAAGATAATTTTATTAACATAGGTAATTGTTCCTATTGTATCTTTCATTTCTATAGTAATAACACCTTTTTAGTTTGTTGACAGGTTTATCCATCTTATTATGGATATGTGTAGTTGTTGGTCTTTCATATCAGTATTTTTCATTTTACATTGGATGAAATGACACTTCATAAGCTCTATAAATATTTTGGAGATTGTAAATTGGATCAACAAACATCAATAAGTTCAAGTGACAATAGGAACAAATGTCTACCTTATGACCAACAGAGACCTTGACCATGCTATCAGTATCACAATCTCTAGGGGTTGGTTGGGAAACTCATGGGTTGCAATTAGTGTTGTCACTTGAAGTTATTATTGATTGTTGATCCATTTCACACTCTCTAGAATATTTATAAGGCTTATGAGATGTCATTTCATCAATTGCAAAATGAGAAATAGTGGTCTCCTTATAATGGATTCAAGACCCTCATATGAGACGTAAAACCTCTAGAAGATCAACAACTATACCTCTCTGTAACGAAATGGATTAACATGTAACAAATCAAAAAATGCTCTTACTATATTAATGAAGTACACCATAGAAGTAATTGTCCATATCGACAATAAGTTATCTTCTTTTGTAAAAGACATGAAATTGTTATATCCTTTATTTTTATGCTTATTACGTCCTTTAACTATTTATAATTCTTGCACTATTACAAATCAATGCTTTTGGACTATTAGAGTTTACAGTTTAAGAAAATTTGTATATAAATCAATAAATCAGACTGATAATTTTAAATGTTTTATTTCCTTTGAAGTTTTAATCTTTTCATGTGTCACGTATGCATGATATACATGATTAGTATTTTTCACAACTGAAATTGTATCACGTATGCATGATATACATGATTAGTATTTTTCACAACTAAAATTGTGTCACGTTAGGATGGACAATTTCAATTTTGTTTACTTAAATCATGTCACATTGATACGATTTCATCTCTATCATTTCTATCAAAATCGTGTCACGTTAGTACAATTTCATAATTCTTACCAAATCATACTATGTTGAAATAGTAAGATTTTAATTAAATTAGTCACTTGTTAAGAAATTATGTAATTATCATAAATTTTAGCACTCCAAATCGTGTCACAAAAACACCATTTATCCATTTTGGAAAATAAAAGAAATTTTATCCAAGAAATTGCACATTTTTTGCTTTTTGCCACATGTGGTATCCTATCGCACATTAAAGATTGTTGATTTATGTAATTGTAACTTTGTCATGGGCACAGGGTACATTAGAAGATTAATGAGTTTTATAGATTCATGCTCACCTCTGCCTCCAAGTAGAGTTAGGAAAATATTAAATAAGCATGTAACCAGTTTTGTGGTGTATTATAGGTAGAAAAGGGGGAATGAGAAAAAAAATGATAAATGTAATGAACGACGTGAAGAAAAAAAAACAGGAAGAAAGTCAGTTGTAAGATATGTTATATGTATAAATAAAATTATTCCTTGAATCTTGCAATTTAAACCATCAAATGAATATTCTACTTCCTTGTACTTTGTCTTGATTTCTTTGTCACTACTCTATCATTTGTAAGTCTATCCTTAATAAATTTTTAGCTTTATCAAATGAAAACCAAAATGTCCTTTTATGTTGAAAGTTACTTAACTGATTGTGTGAGTTGTGAAACTTAAAAGTAAATGATAAATAATTATTTATGTTGGAAGTCGACTAGAGATGATGATTTTTAATAATTTATAAGTAGATGGAAACTTCACCTTATTAGCTGGTTTTGTAAGGTTGAGTTAGGCTTAAAGTTCACTTTTGATATAATATCAGAGTCTATCTTAACAAAGTTGTTAGGCCTATCGGGACACTCGCTATCGCCACTATCACAACTCCTGATAACCTTGTACCTCCTGCTATTAGAAAATCCACTAGAAGCATCAAACCTTCTGCTTACCTCAAGGATTTTCATTGCAACTTAGTTGTAGCCATAAAGAGCAAAATTCCTCTTTAGTGAAATATCCTATTTCCAGTTTTGTTAATTACTCAATTTTCTAATAATCATAAGCATCTTGCATTTAATATCTCTTTCACTTTAGAACCCAAAACTCGTGCACAGGCAACGAAGCATGAGAACTGGAGGAAAGCCATGGATGATGAATTCAAACTGGAACCTGGGAGTTTGCTGACCTTCTAATTGGAAAAAACAAACAGTGGGATGTAGATGGGTGTATAAGACTAAACATAAGGCTAGGCTGGTAGCCAAGGGATTCACACAACAAGAAGACATTGATTTCAGATAAACTTTTTCTCCAGTGGCTAAAATCACTATTGTCAGGCTCTTACTGGCCATTGCAGCTACTAAAAATTGGCTCCTTGAACAAGTTGATGTCAACAATGCTTTCTTGCATGAAAATCTTCATGAAAAAATATATATGGAGGTTCCTAAAGGTGTAGTTCCCCCAAAACTTGATCAGGTTTGCAAGTTAAAAAAAATATCTTTATAGTCTTAAACAAGCTAGTAGACAATGGTATGAAAAGTTGTCTACAGTCCTTATAGCTTTGGGTTATACCTAATCACAATCTGATTTTTCTTTATTCACTAAACAATCTGCTACGGTGCATTCACAACCATCCTTGTCTATGTTGATGATATGATTTTGACAGGAAATGATGCTCAAGAAATTGCTTTAGCCAAGCCTCAACTTGATTACTTATTTAAAATTAAAGATCGTCAATTACATTCTTTCCTTGGATTAGAAGTTGCTAGATCAAGCAAGGGCATTTTCCTTAACCAAAGGAAATACACTTTAGAGCTTCTAGATGTTACAGGCTTGTTAGGATGCAAACCTTCTACCACTCCTATGGATCCTCAAATAACGCTCCATTCCAAAGAGAGTCCTCTCCTTGAAGACATTTCCATGTTCGATGGCTCATTGGACAACTCATCTACCTGACCAACACTAGGTCCGGCATTCGCTTTGTTGTCAATCATCTCTCACAGTTCTTATAAGCTCCTACAATGGCTCATTACCAAGTAGTACTCAGGGTTCTTCGTTATCTTAAAGCTAATCGTGGGTCTGAGGTTCTTCTTTCCTAGAGATTCTCCTTTACAACTGAAAGGTTTTTGTGACTCAGATTGAACACCATGACCTGAAACTCGCCGCTTCATTATGGGCTTCTGCATTTCTCTTAGTGATTCATTAATCTTTTGACGATCCAAGAAGCAACACACAGTTTCATGATCCTCCTCTGAATATCGTGCTTTGGTATCAGCAACCTGTGAATTCAATGGTTGTCTTATTTGTTTCGTGATTTACATATTGCTCCTCAAGCCACTGCAGTTCTTCTTTTTTACAACAACTCTGACTTACATTTAGCTGTCAATCCCGTGTTTTATGTTTTATGAGCATAGCAAACAGATTGAAATCGATTGTCATGTGGTTAAAGTAAAGGTTCGTGATAGTGTTCTTGCTCCCTATCAACACTAAGTCACAGGCTGCTGACATCTGTACAAAATCTCTCATACCCAAATTGTTCTTACATCTGTTGTCCAAGTTGTTCTTACATCTGTTGTCCAAGATGGATTTAGTTGATCTTTATACTCCATCTTTAAGGATATTAATAAATGATAAATAATAATAATAATAATAATTATTATTATTATTATATGAGAATAATTAGTGACTCTGTTATTAACGAATTAATAAATAATTATTATATGAGGATTATTAACGATTCTGAAATTATTCTGCTATGATCTAGTTATACTCTATATATATAAGGTAGCTTTCTTTTATCAAGATAAATAATAAATCTTTTATCAAGAAAATATTTTCACTCTCATATCCTTTATTTTTTTAAATTTTTTATTTTTATAATAAAGCTACTTTGTTCTTTTTTGTTTATTTTTTTCATCTTTTTATTTTCATAATAAAGCCCTATCTAACCTTTTATAAAGGATTCAAGTGCTAGTAATGTTCAAAATCCGGCAAGAAGATAATAACCAGGAAGATTTACTTCTTAAAGTCTTAACTACAACCCAATTAAAGATAGATGGAAACTCTGTTCAAGAAATCTTCCTAAAGTCTTAACTATAATCCAATTAAAGATAGATGGAAACTCTGTTCAAGTCAAGTTCGGATTGTACGTGTTTGATGTGCTTTCATTTCAAGATCATGAATTTTAAGTGATTGAGAGGCAATATAAATCTAAAAAGTTTCTTTCATTGTTATGCATTTATACTTATCTTCCCAGTTGAGAAATAATCTTCTGAGCTTTATTTGTCTGCCATTTCTGAATGGTTTGCCAGTATAATTCTGGTAAGTAGATTGAATGTGTGTTTATTTTCTCAGCTACTGGAAATTAATTCTTGATGGGAGTCACGACCATATATCTCTTGCATCAAATAAATAATTTTAAATATATGGATTATACTATAAGTAAAATTACTAATTATATTATAACTAACTTTTATAATAAATGAATCTTTTAGCCTATAGTTAAGTTTTAGATTTATGATGAACAAATATTATAACAAAAAATTAATATTGATTTGTTTTGTTATTAAAAAAGTTACATTTTAAAAAATAGAAAGATAAGTCAAAATAATTAAGATGTTAAGAAAAATCCTAAAACTAATGCATATAGTAAGTACATTATAAATCAAAGTACATCACAAACTATGTATAAGTGTATTCTAATGCAAAATATATTAGAAACAGTTTAATTAGCCATAGAGTCACAAAATTATGATAAGCAAAAATAACAGAAAATATAATTTTTTGGGTTTTAAGTTTTTTAACAATTCAAAACATGGGTTCTAGCATCCATGATGAAATATGTGAACTAGGGGAGAGAAAGTGTGATTGCAAATGTAGTTAACTGAGAAATGAACAAATGTTGTTACTAAAGAAAGAACAAAAAAACAATATTGAAACTAATGTGCCACAAATTTGTTTTCATACACTAAAGAGTGAAAGTTGATATCTTTCAACTGTTTTTATTTTATTAAAGCATGCAGCATTGTAAGTGATTAGAGGTCTCACTTTATTCAGCATACTGATGGAGGACAACATTGCACACTGTTGATACTTCAAAGTTCAAAACAAACCAGCATCAAAGAAAATGCATAAACACAGTGATAAACTCATAAAGACAAGAAAAAAACATAGACATGAACTTAGGTTAAACCTATTTCATGATACCCAAATGAACTAGTATTCTTCAGCAGGCAAAGGTTGGTGATGAGGAGGCTCAATTGGGACCATAACGAACTCATACAGGACTGCTGCTATGGCTGCCCCAATGAATGGGCCCACCCAGAAGATCCAGTGGTCCTGCCACCTCCAGCCCACCAATGCAGGCCCAAAAGCCCGAGCAGGGTTCATGCATGCTCCATCAAAAGGCCCACCAGCCAGGATGTTTGCCCCTACAACCAGTGCAATGGCCAAGGGTGCAACTGTGCTAATTGAACCCCTTTTAGGATCAATAGCAGTGGCATAGACAGTGTACATCAGACCAAATGTGAGGGCAATTTCAAGTATAAGACCATGAACAGCTCCAACCCCACTTGATACACTGAATCCCTCTGGTCTCTGCAACACTCAACCACAATGCAGTCACTACTATGATCTCTCATATTTCCATTTTTTATAAAAAATGTACACTAAAAAGGGTCTTTTCTTCTATAATTTACATAAAACCAATCAAACATAATGCTTTTTTTTCTTCATTTTCTTTTGGTTAAAGAGATGATTTACTTGTTAAATTGGTTGTAGATGTAAAGATTACCAAGTTGATCATTTAGTCCCTTGTCTTTGAAATAAAGATTAAACTAAGAATCGGTATGACAGTAATAAGGTTTTGGATGCAAAATATAACAATATTAGAGAGCAAAAGGTGGATTTGGTGTAGCATACCATGTTGTTAGTGACAAGCCTCAACAAGAGAGCAGCAACAATAGAACCAAGGATTTGAGCAATCCAATAGTAGAGAGCTTTAAGTACAGAGATCCTTCCACCCAGAAGAGCACCAAAAGTGACAGCAGGGTTCACGTGTCCACCAGAAACATGAGCACTGAAAGCAATAGCAGCAAATAGAGCGAAGGCATGAGCCACTGCAATTACCACTAGCTCAGGTGCTGATGACCCCGAATCCCTGTAAATTTGGTCTGCAAGCAAACAACTCAATCAAACACTCATCAAACTACATAATATATATTCATATTCATGTATATATATGATAGCATGTAAGGAGAGAGGTTATATATAATATAAGTTTCAAGTGTGCTTATATATGTGGTACAGACTCAAAGCAAGGACTGAGCCTTCTCCAACAAAGACAAAAATGCAAGTGGAGAAGAATTCAGCCATGGTGGCTCTGATGGAGTCTGGGCTGCTAGCCTCATTCCTTCCAAACTCATATCTTCTTGTTGTTGCCATTATCACACAGAAAATATGTTGTGACCCTGATCAAGTAATTGGAATTACACAATTCACAACACTATTATTTCTTCACATTCACACAAGGGTGTATATTATATGCAACTTGATTTTGTAGGCCTGGAAGAAGGTGGGGTCACATATCTTGCATGGATGAAATGTGGAGTGCCATAGCTTATGTGAGCCAAACAAGGGTGGAGCTGTGAGAGACACCTAGATTTGTGAAGCTAGGCACGTGGAGATATGTGTTAACTCCTCCATGCAAATTGATCTCCTACGCATTTATCATCTGTGACACGTGTTAACTCCTCCATGCAAATTCATCTCTCCTATGCATTTATCTGTTTATCTGTCATAACTGTACGATAATTTTCAAATTTTCAGTGTTTATGCTCATCCTTTTTCTCTATGATGGCACATGACAAATCTGCACCTGCAGTCTGAAATAATTTAATAATTTAGCATACTTGTCTATATTTATATTCATCCTCCACCAAACATTATTTATTTGTAACACCAACACGTAGCATAGGAGATGGAGATGTCATATAGGAAGATTTAAAATCATTCTTTAATTTAATATCAGGTGTATAATACAAGAGATGTTCCACACTTCATGTACCATTCCATTCTTTCAACACTAAATATACTTTTTTGTTAGCACTAAAATAAATTATATAGATGTAGTTGGAGTTTCCAACCCTCTACATACCACAATTTAAAAGTTAAATAGTATTTATATTTAAGAAAATAAATATTAAAAAACCACAAAAAAATACATTATTTATAATATATTAATTCTAAATCATGTATCATTAAAATTATAAAAGAAAGTCTAATATATGTTTCTAATAATTTTAAGATTAATTAAACGTATACATATGCAATTAGAAATTATCATCAAGAGTGGACTTAAGTCTAAGTTAATCTTACAAAATCGACTTGGGTTTGCACTCTATATCATATCAAAAGTAGACTTAAGCCTAACTTAACCTTATAAAGTCAATTTGTAATACATATATTTTATAAATTATTGAAACGCCTCATTTCTAGTCGACGTGGGATCTCCAATACAAATAACTTAAATAAGATTTAAAATGTATGGTGATTCTTTGACGCTCAACAGAATTTTTACAATCACTTCAGAATCACTATTTTACCCTTCATTCTCTTTTTTTCTTTATAAATACAAAATTTTATTTTTATAGTAACTGTAATATCTTAAAAGCATGTTGTTATGTCATTGTTACTGTTGTTAAAACATCATTTTTCATTTAAAATTTGCTTAAACATCAAAATCTATTTATGTACATCAAAATTGTCATCCCAATTATATGTAAACTGGCTATAGTAATTAATAAAAAATAAATTAACTATGTCAAAACATATTGTTTGATATTAATTTTAATTTAATAATATTAATTTATAACTATTTAACTTGAATTAATTTAAATCTTAATCATAGTGTTATTCTAATTTTAATTAAATAAAAATTTTAAGTAAAATTATTCTTACTTCGTATATAAAAATTTTAAAAATATATAAAAACAAATCAAGTGTTACTAACCTATTGAAATTGAGATAATGACAAAAATACATTGTCGGGATACTATCATGTAGTACAACAACAAGACTGACAACTCAATACAACTTTTTCATAGCAATAGTGACTCACAATGGAGTGATGGGAAGAGATGTGTCTGCAAGAAGGTAATCCAAGAATGAAAGTTGCAAGGACGAAAACAAAGTGAAACACAAAATTATGGATAAAGAATTTTTAAGGAGATATTACATTAATTGTTAATCAACTGATATAAAATGTGAATGAAAACGAAATTATATTAGTTAAAAAAGTAATTGTTCCACTATACTAATTATAAAACTTTATTATTTTTTTAACCAAACTCAATAGATTTGTACCAGTTTGATAAACTCGATTTGTAAACTCGTAATTCATGTGAAAATAAAATTATGAAAATAACATACTAATTTGATATTTTAATAGTATAACTAAGAAAAATATTTAGAAAAAACATGTTTGCCGTGTTAAAATAACAACATTCAAACATTCAAAGTATTCGAAATAAATAAGTTCATACAAATGTTACAAAACATAAATTCTTAGAATCTCTAATCTTAACTATCAAGCAATGTATATTGTAAAGAGTTATTTTTTAAAGATTTAAGCAATATTTCTATATAGATAAAAGATCTTAATCTTCGGCATGATTAGAAATTCAAAAGATATTTTGAAATTTTACCTTACTGTACAAGGGATTCAAGATCGTCTAAGGTCATGTAAAGACTCTAATAACTAAAGTCATTTTTCAATTAAAAAATCCTTCATTCTTAAATCTCTAAAGAAACCAAATAATGAAAGTATCATAGATGAGTTGTGGGTTTACTTCATAATATTCAAAATAACACTTCTAAATTCTTAGTGATTTAGCTTTTAATTAATAGAAGTTGTAAACAAATTAATTCTAAAAATGAGGTCATACCTTGATTAATATTTCAAAATCAAATTTCTACCAAAACTAATAAAGAATTTTTTCACATAATTTCCTTTTGTTTGGTCTTAATAGCCTTTGATCACCTAGTTCTGATATAGAAGTTTTATGTTTTGTAGATAAATTGTAAAGCTGCAAATTATATTAGATTTCTAACAAACTATTAGACAATTTAATTTTTTTTTGGAAAAAATATTGTATTATATATATATAATATATATATATATATATATATATATATATATATATATATATATATATTATAATTATTGTGTTTAAAATATTACAAATTTTGGGATGTTATAATTATCATCATCATTCGGATATTGATCACTATTAAACTCTTTCCGAGATGAAAATTGTGTATCCATATCAAGTTATATTGTCAAGACCAAATGTAGAGTTTGATATTCATTTATCCATTCATCATTGGATTTAATATCATCAAAAGAAAGCCTAACAGTTTTTCTAATTTGTTTTCTTTTTCAACTTCAAGTTATACATCACATAAATCAAATCATTCATCTTTTTCTTATGCAAACAATTTAATTCTTCTTTGTATGAACCTATAATTGAATATCAAATTTTAGTAAAAATATAAATATCAAAAATTATAAATTATAAACAACTTAAATTATCATTAAAAATGAGGTTCAATCAAATCACATCCAGAAGAGTTACAAATACAAGTCAAGCTTAGAACTTGGATATCAAACCTCTCCAACTTTGAAGCTTCATCCCAAACACTCTCATCATCTCCTCCAATAAGCAGTAGTTTCCTACATTGCTTTGCATCTTCCACTAAAAAAAAAAAGTTCTCTAGCATAATGAAAATCAACAAGTTATAAATTATTATTTTTTCTTTCTGTAATATCCTTAACCAATCTTCTCATGCACTTATACAATTCTCTTTCACCTTTAAAATCATCAAGTCTAAAGTGGAAGTAAGGGTCCAGATAATAGGCAATTGTATGTGTAGTTACATTCAATACCAATTATGCCATATTAGAAATAACTTCATAAATAAGTAATTAAATTTTGAAGGAGATAAGGTTTACAATTTTTACTTTTTTTAATATTGTTAAAATTGCACTTAATTTTCTCTTTTGCACAATCTATATCCTTTTAATGAAATATATTACAGATTTTATATCTAAGTCCACCAATCTTAGACAATCATAAGAAGGGCGACAACTTCTAAAATTCACTACCTAATACCACATTTTTAACTTTTCTCCCCTCATGTGAAGTTTTAAACTTGCTTACCTTTTAAACTTGCTTACCTTTGACTCTTCAAAACTAAAAATGGTAAATAATGATGCTTTCAATTAATGAAGTCAAGCTAGAGTCAAATAAGTCAAGGCAAATTTAGTCATATCCAACCTTATCAAGTCTCTTCCTTGTGTGAACTTCTTCAACATGGTAATTAACATTGTTCTTATATGAATGTAAGTGGTATCTTTCTTTCCTTCTTAATAGAAGTTTGACAACCTTCAAATCCTTTTCAAAATATTCAGAGATCAAATCAATGCAATAGGTAACACATGGAGTCCAATACATTTACCCTGTTTTTTGCATTAACAAATCTCCGATTGCATTGAAATTTGGAGCATTACCCGTAATCACTTGCACTACATTTTTTTCTCCAATAAATTTCACAACATTTTAATACTTTATCGATTATTTTTTGAAATGTCTAAGATATCCAATGAATAAATAAAAACAATCCCTTTATGACTATTCCCCAAAAGGTTTCATTAGACATAATTGTGCAACTCATTCTCTTTGACTCATCCTTAAATTCTTGAAAGATTAAATTAGTTTTGTCTACTAGTTCCTTCAAAAGCTCCTCTCCAACATTATGATAAGATGGTGATTTATAGCCAATTCCATATTTCCCAATCTTCTTGCCCATTTTTTACAAAAGTTAGATTTTTAATTAATTTAATGGAATGACAATTGTGTAAAAAAAATTCAAAGAAGCTTCCTTAACTTCTACAACAACTTTTATCATCCAAATTTTTATTTCTTTTGGAACATAAACACAAGGTTTAGATTCTCTTAATTTGAGCAAGACGATGCTTAAATCTAAATATTCCTCCACTTACAATCTTTGGAGAATAATTATATTTCATTTTTCTATTATTACCATTATTATTTATCTTATGTTTTCCTTAATAACTGACTTGTTTCCTAAAGTAGTTATATTTCTACTTTTAAGAAATGAGGACACACTGGATTGTCTTAGTTGAATTTGATCCACTCTCACACAGTGACCTTAAAAAGTAAGGTTTTAAAAATCAGAATTAAAAAAAACATATATAATTTGATCCACTCTTAAACACACCTTAAAAAATATGGTTTTAAAATATAGAATTAAAAAAAAACATATATAACTTGATCCACTACCTCTCTAATTCTAATTTTCAATTAAAATTTAAAAGAATATTTTATATACCTTAAAATCAACATAAGATAAACAAAATTCTTCTTTTCTTATCCAAACAAATTAATTCTTCTCTTTCTATTAACCTATAATTAAATATCAAATTTTAGTAAAAATATAAATATAGAAAATTATAAATTAGAAATAACTTAAATTATCATCTCAAATGAGGTTCCATCAAATCACATCTAAAAGAGTTACAAGTCAAGCTTAGAACTTAGATATTAAACATTTCTAACTTTGAAGCTTCGTCCCAAACATCTCTCATCATTCTTCAAGAGGCAAGAGGCACTTAGTTTCCTACATACTTTGCATCTTCTATTGAAGAAATTATTATTTTCTTTTCTACAATATCCTTAACCAATCCTCTCATAATGCACTTATACAACCCTCATTCACCTTTAGAATCATCAAGTCTAGATTAGATTCAAAGTGGAAGTGAGAGTCTAGATAACAGATAACAGACAATTGCATGCAAAGGCTTGTGAAGATGAATATCCCATCTTGCATTAATTATTTTCCAAACATCTTCATAGTTACATTCAATACCAATTATGCCATATTAGCAATAACTTCACAAATAAGTAAATAAATTTTGAAAGAGGGAAGGTTTAGAATTTTTACTTTTTTAATATTGTTAAACTTGCACTTAATTTTCTATTTTACACAATCTATCTCCTCGTAATAAAACATATTACATCTTTTATATCTAAGTCCACCAATCTTAGGATCACCATAAAAAAAGCAACAATTTCTAAAATTCACTACTTAATACCACATTTTTAACTTTTTCCCTCCAAACTTGTTTACTTTTGACTCATCAAAACTAAAAATGGTTAATAATAATGCTTTCAATTAATGAAGTCAAGCTAGTCAAGGCAAATCTAGCCGTAAACAACCTTATAAAGTCTCTTTCTTTGGTGAACTTCTTTAAAATGGTAATTAACATTTATCTTCTATATGAATGTAAGTGATATCTTTCTTTCCTTCTTAATAGAAATTTCAAAATCTTTGAATCCTTTTTAAAATCTCCATAGATCAAATCAATGCAATGGAAATTTCACAATATTTTAATACTTTATCGATTTACTTTTTATATGTCTGAGGTATCCAATGAATAAAGAAAAAAATCCCTTTAAGACTATTCACCAAAAGGTTTTATCTCTCCATCCATTACACATAATTGTATAACTCCTTATCTTCCACTCATCCTTGAATTCTTGAAGGATTAAATTAGTTTTGTCCTCTCATTCCTTCAAAAGCTTCTCCCCAGACATTATGATAAGATAGAGATTTATATCCAACTCCATATTCCCCTATCTTCTTGCCCATTTTTTACAAAACTTGGATTTTGAATTAATTTAATCGAATGACAATTGTGTAAATTTTTCAAAGAAGCTTTCTTAATTGCTACATCAACTTTTATCATCCAAATTTTTATTTCTTTTGGAACATAAACACAAGGTTTAGAATCTCCTAATTTAAGTAAGACGATGCTTAAATCTAAATATTCCCCCACTTACAATCTTTGGAGAATAATTATATTTTATTTTTCTATTATTACCATTAATATTTATCTTATGTTTTCATCTAATAACAGACTTGTTTCCTAAAGCAGTTATATTTCTACTTTTAACATATGAGGACACACTTAGACAGTCTTAGTTGAATTTGATCCATTCTCACACAGACCTTAAAAAGTATGATTTTAAAAATCGGAACTAAAAACAACACATATAATTTGATCCACTTTCAAACACACTTTAAAAAACACGGTTTTAAAATATAGAATAAAAAAAACATATATAACTTGATCAATTGCCTCTCTAACTCTAATTTTCATTTAAAGAAAATATTTTATATAGCTTAAACATCAACATAAGATAAACAAGATTATCATGCGAACAAGGAGCACATAGAGTAGAAAGCATAATCAGGACGATATAGCAGAAAACAATACTAAATATAGCACGAGTGCAAACTATTAGAGATGTCACATTGACTAGAGATGAAACCTCTTAATAGTTTATAAATGAGTGCAAATCTCACCTTAAAAATCGATTTTGTAAGGTTGAATTAGAGTTAATATGATATCAGAACTTATCCTAACAAGGTTGTTATATGCTATCTGACGGTTATCCGACCATCTTTATCTATAAGTCAGTCTTATGTTTGAAATAAAGTCTACTTCTTAATATAAACCATACCACACTATCAGAGAATGATGACATGTCAAATTATTCTATGTTTAAATATTTTTAGTCAATCATGGATAAAATAAAATATTTTCCTATCAATTACACTAATTTTTGTGTTTTTTAAAACCCCAATGCGATTTCCTCAAGGATAAACCATAATATTAGTTTAGTTGCCTTTATTTTATTAAGTTAACTTCGCTTTTATTTTATGAAGTTTAATATTTCAACTGGATATTCATGTCATCAACTCGTTCAATGTTACGCGAATAAAAAGCCAGGTTTGCTTGTAGGACCTACCTAATGGTATTTATAGCTTAATGCATTTTATTATTTAAAATGAAAGATAAAAGAAAAAAAATTAACGTCTTTTCTCGATACATTGTTTTTGAAAATCATCTTTACTAATAAAAAGAAAAAAAAAAAAACATAACCTTTTAGTAATGCTCTTCATCAATGATGGACTTAGGTCTTCTGTTTCGTCGTCAACAATGCTTAAGATGGCAAAAGGAAGTGACTACATATCTAAATGGGTACTTGAAAAATAAATATGCTGACTAATAAATTTTACATATAAATAATTTTTTCATTAATATTTGAATTTATATACAAAGATAAATTTTTCATGTTTTATCAGATAAAAAAAACTAATAAAGACCTATTTCATAAGACAGTGCACTATATTTTTTTATCTCAAGACAAATTCGAGTATTTACTAGAAAATCTTGTGTTTTGTAAATAAATAGATATAGAAAATTAGCATTTATGAACCTTATTTTTTACGTAATTGTGGCGAGAATTTCACTTGGTGGAGAAGTGGAATCCATTGTGTTGAAGCAGAGCAAGCATAGCAATGTCTCTCCTTAATTCTCCTCTGCTGTCGCTACCATCTACCCAGGTTCGTTATCTTCTTCCTCCATTCTTCCCTTCCACCTCACTTCTTCGTTTTCCCTCTAATTAATTGAGCTCACAGTGCTGGAAATCGAAGCAAGAAGCTAGGTTACTCTCACATGGGCCAAGCAGAGGAAGAATGAGCAGAACCATCCATAGAACTGGGAAAAGGAATGGAAATGGGATTAAAGCATTTTTCTTTAATCCTGAACAAGACCCCATCATCAAAGACGCTCTCAAGGTATGCGTGTTTGTTCTCACAAATTCTAGCTCAGACTCAGGGAATATAATCTCGTTTTGCCTCATGATCCACTGTTTTGACTAGCTGTTACTATTATGTAGCTTAGCATGTTTGAAATGAAAAAGAAAAAAAAAAACTTTTTTTTGAGTGAAATTGACTTTAAAACGAACTAGCAAAGGTGTATCTGCTCTTCAGATTTAAATCAAGGGTGCATGGCCACTCTTAGAGGAGCCATCTTCATCTGTAATTGACTTTAGAAATGTCTGTTACTGCGAGGAAGTGGGATACACTACCTTAGTTAGGCTTAGATTTTTCGAATAAAGATAGAAGTATCTCTTAACACCATGGATAGCCCTGTAAAATTGGGATTTCAAACTGTGATTACATTTTACTATCTTGTCTCGTGATGAAGAGCCTAGTGGTGGTGTACTAGGGGAGACCAGAATACTGATGATCCTGCCACCTGGAATCAAGATGCTGTAGTGGAGCTTAATCCCAGTCAGACATTTGTTTTGGACTGGGAATAGGTTGGGGTACTTTTGCAAGTATATTGTTGCCTTGATTTTATGAGAAATGTCTTTTATACAAAAATTCATATAACAATTTGTACCGCAATATATTTTTGTGGGTCTCTCTCTCCTGCAGATCATATGTTACATGTCATAATTATGAAAAGTGATAGACACAAAAAATAATGTTATATAAATTGTTTATGTGTATTGGTATGTCTAATTTATATAGAGCTGAAGACCAAATTGTTATGCTCTTTTTTTTCTGTTTGGGGTGAGGGAGTGAAAGATCCGTTGATATTGTTGAATGTTTGTGGTTTACTGGTGGGACTATATGGCATGATTATAAATAAGAACTAACATGTTATTCCAGAGTTGTGTCATCTGGCCTTTGCTTCCAACATCAGAAGTCAGGTTAAGCTTAATTGTTGCCCATAGTCTAAACACTTTTATCACTGGTTCTAAAAAAATGAGTTATCAATAGATAAAGCTGGTGGTGGGAGATTTTTGAAGCGAAGTTTCAAGCAAGTTTACGTCACTCTATTGGAAATATGACATTCAATTATCAATTAAATAAATTTCTGTATACTACTGCTAAATGTGCTGATTAAATTATCTCTACATCGGTATGAGATTATTTACAGTTGTTTCTCCATCTTACGGTATCAGTATCGTCTTTTCTAATTTTTGAATCACATAAGTTAACCACTTAATGTGATGCAAATCTTTTTTTGATGGATAATTGAAACTGACATTTCTAATTTGAGCATGAGCATTTTTGGATTCTGAAATATATGTCAAGTACACCCAGACATGCTGCTGGCAAAAAAATAGGCGGTCCTAACTTAAACAGAATGGCGACTTATTTTGAAAAAAAAGAAATTATTTCTCTATTTTTTTCGTCTGTGGAAAGGCTTGTTTGACTTTTCCCTATTAATTACACTTATCTTTTATCAATACGATTGATCTTTAAATGTAGTTCTGCTTTTTCATATGTCTGTAAGTAGAGGACAAAGATTTTCCAATGCTCAATCTTGTGTGTTTTTTTGTCAATAACTCACGCATGAACTTGTTGTAATGTTGATGATTTGTAATATGGCATATGGATCAGTTTGGAGAAACTTTTCCATAAATGCTTTTAGGAGGGACAAATAAGAAAGTAAAACTAAATTGACTTCTTTATAAGCTAAACTTAGCATTTGCATGAACTAATTTGTATAGGCTATTTCTTATTAGCTTCTCCAAAATCTGATTTTTATTTCATGCATGTGCTAATTTTTGCTTATAGAGAAGTTAATTCTCTTTTTTTCTTCTACAAGTGCTTATGGAGAAGTTTTCTCCAAATAAACCCATGCAATTTATCCTTTCATGTTTGAGTAAATTTTATGACAGAGCTGAGATGCAAGTTATTGTGAAAGCATCGAATTCCTGCTCAGTTCATGGGTAATTATTTTATTGATTTTCTGTTTTGTCCACAAAAAACATGCAATAAAAAGTTGGTTTTGTGTTGCTAACTTGAAATAATGAAACCTTATTACTTTGTTAAAAATCCTACCGCCAATAATCTCAACTGAGTGATTAGCTGCTAGTATTCCTTGACTCTAATGAACTTGAATTTTGTCGCAATACTGTTGGCTGAAAAAGCCTTCATTGGCATTGAAAATTTGACGTGCTTTTATCACCTTTTGTCATTGCTATAATTGCAGGAACCAGTGGCATTTTTGGGTGGAATATTTGCGGGTATTTTAAGGCTAGATTTAAATGAGGAACCCCTCAAGGAATGGGTTACTAGGACTGTGGAAGCTGCAGGTATTAGCGAAGAAGTTTCGAAGACAGAGGAGTTGACAACTGAGGCTGCTCCAGTAGAGATTCAGATTGAATAACAATTGCAATTGTTTTGTTCTGTATACAAATTTTATAAAACTTGCATGGGGTTATTGTGCCGACATAGCAATGGAAATTGGTTCAATTGGTCATGAACTATAATCTTTGGATTTACATATGTGAAATGGAGAACATCGCTGTTCCTGTCCCTTCTTCCATTAAAGATGGTAGATTTTAGCATTCGAATTGGTGTAGTAACTTGCTTGATTTGGTATCATAGAGTCTCTGTCTATTGTGATGCCAACTAAATTTTATCCTCAAGCATTTTTTTAGAAATCAAACACAAATGATGCTCGACATTATTGATATTCGGACGCCATTTTTTTAACCTGCTATACAACTTCCAAATTATTTTTTGCCTACCTTTATCTTGATGTAATGGTAAAGTTGTTTAGTCTTGTAGGTTAGTCTCAGAAGGAGTTTGCTGAAGGTGTATTTAATTTATTGAGAACTCTGCGCACGAGGTGTCCATTTTAAAAATTGTTAGAGATATATACAAAGTTTCTCAATACTAAAGTCAGAGGTGGCCTCATTTAAAGGCATTCATGGTCCACACAATAAATTCAAACACAAGCTTAGGAGTTGTGCTTTTTGTTTTTGTGTAACCAATATATTCCTGATTGCGACGGGCATGCATTACAAACTACCTCCCTATATTCGTAGTTGTATACACTCTTTGTTTGGTTTCAAGGAACATCCTAAGACTCCACTTGAAGTCAACTAATAGTTTGGTTAAGTTTTTGTTAAGACCTAATTGTATTTACCTATACAGCATAATGTCTTTTTTGAAAAGTATGAAAAAGTAGCCTTAATGTGCAAGTAAGGTTTCTTTCATTGCAAAGCAAGTTTGAAAGAACGTCAATACGTCTATCTCCTCATTTGTGGCAAGAATTACCAGCTCTTGCCATGCATTTCTTACTGTCGAAATGATGATGCTTGGTGCATAAGACATTGTGGCAACATCATAAAAGTGCAAAAATTCTAGTAAGACTAGTCATGCAATTAAATAATACCACAATTATAAAGGTGAGAAGTTTGTATACGTTCTTATGGCCTAATACTCACGTGTCTGTCAACCTGCATCTTTACATGTGTCGGCGATGAAAGGAAATGTGAAAAGGAACTCTTGTGTCTGACGCAACGCAATATAGCAGTGTCAATATGTAGATGAACTACCACTGATCTATTTCGGTAAATAACATGCAGTTTGTTGGTGAGGAAGGTAACCACACCACTGTACCTTTTGACAGACCAATCAATGCAACTTCCAATAACATTTTCATATTTACAAGTCAAATAAGCGTGTATATAGCAGCAACAGGAGCTAGAAATAAAACTGTGCTAGCCATCATAAAATTTGAGAGAGAACAGCCCTCAGTAAATAATCACTTGTATTCATGGCAGATCATCAGAGACTGAGGATCCACCCTATGGAAGGGGAAGCCCCACCTCCCCCAACAACCCCATTGGTACCTCCAGGCTCCTCAAGATCAGAAAAGGGTATCCCTTTACACCGTCCTCCACTGCTACGTTCTGTGCCAGCAGTATACTCCAAACCACAGAAAAGAAGCTGCTTCTGCAAGTGCATGTGTTGGACAATAAGCTTGTTTGTTCTCCTCCTCCTTATCTTGGCTGCAACTATTGGAATCCTTTACCTAGTCTTCAAACCAAAACTTCCAGATTACTCAGTTGACACACTCAGGATAAGTGATCTGAGGCTGAACTTTGACATGAGTCTGTATGCAAAGTTTGATGTGAAGATCACAGCAAACAATCCAAACAAGAAGATTGGCATCTACTATGAAAAGGGTGGAAAGTTAAGTGTGTGGTACACAAACACAAGGCTTTGTGAAGGCTCACTGCCCCAGTTCTACCAAGGTCACCAGAACAAAACAGTGCTGAATGTGTCCTTGAGCGGTCAAGTGCAGTCTGGAAGCACCTTGATGACGGCACTGCAGCAGCAACAGCAGACAGGACGCATTCCATTGGATCTGAAGGTGCATGCACCAATAGCCATCAAACTTGGGAGGTTGAAGCTGATGAAGGTCAGAGTCTTGGGAGAATGCATGCTGGTGGTGGATAGCTTATCATCTAATAATCTCATAAGCATCAAGGCTAGCAACTGCAAATTCAGAATGAAACTTTGATTTCCATTATGAGAGAGTTTGCCTTGCTTCATCTCATTTGTTTGTATTCTTTTTTTTTTTCTTCTTTTAAGATTCATTGGAAGACTTTTGATCCTTTCATGAATATTTTTTGAGTTCTAGATTTTGGATACTCCATAAAACGAACACCCGATTTACTTTTATATCATCAGCTATTATCTTTCCTTATGTATTTCTTCCTCTTTGCGGGTGTTCATCAAACATTTTTCATGTTTCTTACACTTCTACTCTGCTGCAGTTCTATACAATTGTTTTGTTATCTATCTTTTATAGTTCTTGATTTTGACAGTATATCCGATTGCCTGATTTTGATTGATGAAGTGGATCATCTTTCAAGATTTGGTGACAAGAATGTGCGACAAATCACTGATTTAAGATAAAAAAACACAGAAACGGCATGAATTAGTCAAACTTCCTCCAAACGAAGGATTGGATTGAAGGAAGTAAAAAACTACGACATAAAATGCTACGAAAATATCATAAATATGTTTCGTATATTTAAGATATTTTAAAATAAGAGAAATGATTATATAAAATGGAAAAGTTTTCATTTGAAACTTAATTAAAAAACTGAAAAAATGTTGCATTAATGGATATTTTTTAAATCTTTATATAAAATATTAGAATTTAACGTTCCCGATGAAAGATGAATCCTCAATAAGTGATTGTTTTTACACAACACTCAAATTCAATATTTTATTTATGAAAAATAGAGCACATTACCCAAATTAATGTTGGCATTTCATATTTATTCAAATTACTTTGTTTCAAATTTATCTTAAAATTAATTTTGAATGTTTTAAAGAAATATTAATAATAAAAGCAACCTTCTATTGCATTTATTTATATTATTAATTATAGGTTGCAAATATAATTTATTTATCACATTTTTAAAAATTATAAAATAAAATCCAAATAAAACACCGGTATAAGGGAAAAAAACGAAGGCAGGTATCGAACAGTTTGGCTATTGAATTTGAAGGAGGTGAAGGTGAGAGTGTGGAGAAGGATTAGGGTTTTGTGTGCGTGTGTATAGAGTAGAAGAAGAAGGATTAGGGTTTGTGTATACGCAAATTCAGAGAGATAGAGTAGAAGAAATTTCGATTGAGGGAAAAAATGGGTAGTGAAGACGATTCGATCGAGCAAAGCGTTGCGTCCCGTCGCGAGAGACTGCTAGCTCTCAGAGCCGCTCAGGAGTTGTCCAGTGCTCCCGAACCGAAGGATAACGACGATGGTGAAGAAGAAGAAGATCAACAACAAGAGTGAGTATCTATCTACCTTCGTTGCCTTCTCTTCCTCTGATACACAGAAAACACTCACGGTTATTGAAATTGCGTTGCAGAATGAAGTTTCGTAACTACGTTCCTCATGACAAGAACCTTCAGGAAGGGAAGCTTGCCCCTGCGGTGCTCCCCAAGTTCGAAGACCCTGTCGATGTGCCTCCACCAGAACCTCAGGCCCAGGAGGTACAACTCTACCGCGTACTCTGTGGTTAATCCGTCGTTGTTTTTTTCTCTGTCTCTTCATTTTGTAATGTGTATTTTTATATATATATATAAAAAAAAAATAGGATCCGTTTCTGAATATTGCTCCGAAGAAACCTAACTGGGACCTGCGGCGAGATGTGCAGAAGAAGCTTGATAAGTTAGAGAAGCGAACTCAGAAGGCTCTCTATCAACTCATGGGTACTTTCCCTTATCTCAAAATTAAATTACCTTGTTTCATGACATGAATCTTTATGCCATCTGCAAATACTGTCCGTTGGTTTTCCTTGCCTACTATTGATTAACGCTGGAAAACTTGGAGTTTGCTTTTGGTTTCCCTGTTTCATTTGTTTGTCTCGTCAGCTTTGCCTTAAATGCTAATTCCTGTTGACAGATTAAGCAAATTGTTTGTCATGATGATATTTGATTCATGGTGCTGTAACATAAATGGTACCGTTTATTTTTGTTTTCTTTCCCTCAATTTGTTTATTGTATTCAAAGGCGTTGCTGCGTTTAGGAAAACACTTTTAGTTCACTGCTGGCTGCTTTTTACTTGGCTCCTTTGGGTTGATATTTAGCAAAATGGTGGATCAGTTGGTGAGCAAAATGATAAGAGATTATTTTGGTCTCCTAAACTTGCTGAAGACTATAAAAGGGAAAGACAGAAGGAAGAATAGAAATACAATTGATATCTTTCTCTTTTTTTCCAAATAGGAAGGCCCAAATGTTTGTCTGGCATGTCCTTGCCACTTTGATGCCACTTGTGTGCCATATAGACAATTTATACTAGTCAACGAAATAGAGTCAGGGTTTAGGACAAGGTGACATTTTTGCTAGCTAGTAACTACAAATTTTTACTAAAACAAATAGAAGTGTTGGAAGTAGGACCAAAAACTAAACATTTGTTGAGGCTAACTTAAAAGACTGAAATGAAAGTGTATTCTGCATCGGTTAATTATATTTGGGTCTTTATTTCCTTACTATTTATAGAAAATAAGTAGGATTAGTTTGTGTTTAAACTGAGGTTATCAAATCACAATTCAAATTGTCAATCAATCACCATTTAATTTTTGAATTTTGGTTGTTTGACTAGAGTAGCAGTGTTTTAAAAACATTCTACCAAAAAAATTTTAAAACAACAAATTACATGGTCAAATAGGCTGATGATACGGCATGCAAGGTGTCATTTCATGTAGCTAGAGCAAGGAGTCATGCAGAATAGCACCTCCAATGAGAATGCAACAATGCATGCATGTATTTTTTTTTTTTATGGTACATAGTAGTATTAATCTACTCTTATATGATAAAATAGTCTTCTCTCTTGAGAATGAGGTACGCACCCAAATTAACCGGCATAAAAAGGAATGACAACTGAATCAGGTGCAAACTACAATGACTAGATTGTATTTTGTGTGACTTGACCTTCTCATTCCCTTTCCCAAACCGGGGCCCAAACTCTCCCAATGTGTTCCATTTTGTTACTGTGCTTCCGTCAGCCCATTGTCCCCTACGTGGTAGTAACCCCTATCACCTATTGATTTTTACTAATTTCCAAATAGTTCATTTTTTCGATTTTTAAAATAAAAAATTGTGGCTGACCAATCAGGTAATTGCTGAACCCTAATTGGATTAGGTTGGTTCAGTTCTGTTTTCCAAACTCAACCGGAACCATCTACTTCCATACAATGGATAATGTCTACTAATATGTGATGTATCTGATTAACGTATAATCTACTTTAATAAAAATAGCAAATTTAACACAGCTTTTTACTTTAGAAAACAATTTCCTATTAGCAGAATAGTTGAAGCAAATAATATAATATTTTATTGTTAAAATGTTATTAACATAATACAGATCATGTTTGAACTAATAGATAGTATTTTTGTTTTGTAACATGTTACTATATCAATAAATTATAAAAAATAACTTGCATGCGTGTACTGAAAATTCCATCCTCATTGAAGATGTCATTTAGCTCATTTCACATGAGGCGCCTTGCCAGGTGTTCCATGTGGCCTCCTTGCTACGAACAATATCAAGGTGTCATTCTATGAAGTTCCTTGGAAGGTGTCATGTAAAAGAGTTATTACATTTGCCACCTTGCAAGAAGCAAGGTTGAATGACTGACACCTTCAAAAGAGCTATTTCATGTTATTCCTTGAAATAAGCCACATAGAAATACAATACTGCATTTCATACCAGCTCGCCTGCCTACTCAATAAAAGCAACCTCGTATTGGTATTTAGTTTCTATATTTTTTGATAATTTCTCCTTTAGATACTATTATTTTAGTTAAACGGCTGAATTTTGAACTAGGAATTGACAGAACTCCTTAACCCTAAGGTTCAAGAAAGAAAATCATAAACCATGTTTCATTAGTTAAAACGAAAACAAAGGAATATTTGGCTAAATAAGGTGTGCATTTAGTGACTGACTGACTGACTGACTGACTGTGAAGCTTGTGTTTTAGAAAAATGAAAACAAAGCCACAAAACAACCAACTAGGATACATCGAGTGGCTGCTTGAAGTCTTCGCTTCAGAAAATTGATAACAGCAAGGGAATAACCAAATAGTGGGGCCTTAGTAGTGCTCCTTCTATTTCTTCTAACAATTTAAACTTGAATTTTTTACTTTCTAAAGAAAAGATCAAGTTGTTGAATCGTGCAATTCATATCAATGATATAGAATCACGTCAACTCATGCACGTTTTGGATGATTGAAAATCGTTTGTGACTTATCAAATGATATGAAATTATGTATTATTAGCTTAATCATATCAAATCATGCAATTCGAATCACAAACAGTAAGAATCTAATCACTTCGGCCTAAATAAAATTAATACATTAAAAAACCAACAGAAGTCTTATTCCCAACCCATATACACAAAATAAAGAATAAAAAGGACAAATACACCAAACAGTAGATCTTGGACATCCCTTACTATATATCCTACTAAAGATTATGAGTGTCCTTCAAACATAGTGTAATAACTTACAGCCCCTTACATTCGTGCACCCAATCCCAAAGGAAAAAATTAGCCTACCCCTTAGCATCAAGAACGGCTTTAGGCTTTATAAAGTGTGTTCACTGCAATATAAACTCACTACGTGTTTGACTCCCTGCCAGTGAAAGTTATACCTTGTGTAGGTGCTAAGTTCCACCTATTCCTGCAAAACAGAGTTAGTAGAGCACATACACAGAGCATACACATAACAGTACCCCACACCTTTTCTTTTGGTACAACTCACTAACAACATACATATCCTTACAAGGCTGATACACACACCCAGAGCACCCTGAACCAATCACTGCCTAATATCTACTCACCAAAGAAACGGCCTTCCTCCTAGTCCATCCATCCGTACACACTTATTGTGTACTACTACAGTCAATGCTTAATCTCATTAGATAGACAATAAACATGCAACTGGGTTCAAACGAGACACAGTCATTGGATGCCATCTAGGTACTAAATTTAGTATATGTGAATCTAGTATATGTGACTACTAAATTTAGTATTATCAATTGCAATTCTGATAGGGTCTTTAGTTTCCGCTGGCCATAAGTAAGCAAATAATTTATCTATATTCTATTTAGTTGGATAAGAGAACTGCTCTTAGTTTTTCTATCGTCTGTATTAGTTTTAATTTGTAAATACTACACCTTCATCTGAATTACTTGTGTAGTCGTGTGCCTTCTAATGAATTTCGAATCACTACAATGCTTTTTTAAACAGTGGAACAAGAGAAGCAAAAACAATTGACTGAAGGAGATGATACAAATGGCACAGCAGAGTAGATTGCAATTTGTTACGGCAGCTGAAAGGTATTGAAGCAATATGTTGAGAACTCTTGTCCCATTTAGGCTTCTTATTAACACAGAATTGGAATCTAACAAACAGTCATTGCAATTTAGCAGTGTATCGTGAATGTTGTAACCATTCACTTCTCCTTCAATGAGCAAGTATGCGTAAATTAGATATTTTTCTAGGGGTGAATATCCCTGGATTGTGATAGTTGTATTAATTTGTCTATACATAACACTACTCAAATATGGGAGATTATTCTCCTCTTTTATGTTCCCTGGCCATTGTGGAAATAGAGATTATTGATCTTTTGGGCAATGATATCCGAACCTCAAGTGAATTATGTTCAGCATTGATGATATTTTTTTTAGATATCCTTTTTTAATAAATATTTGCCCAAGTAACTACATAAATAACCAGTTTTATTCTGTTGAAGAATGAGTTGGTGAAGCCCTGATATTTCAACTGGCTATTTAATTTCTTTTTACCAATTGCTTTGAGAAATCGGTTGGTGCTAAATCAATTTAACGTTGTGTTTCAAAATTCATTAAATGATTATTAAGAAGTTTAAATAATTAAAATTCATCGAAATAATTTTCATTTGTTATTAAAAAGGAAATATGGTATTTGTGTATAGGTTTTTCTTATTAAGTAATTTTCTGTAAACAATTGTAAGTGCAAGTGTATTTTTATTTAGTTACATAATTTTTCTTAGTAAATGCATTAAATTGAGTATTAAATAACTCACTAATATTATTCAATATTTAACATTCAATATTTAAATTAAATATTGAATAAAAATAATACTTTTTTCATAGAGTAAAATATTAAAGCTTTAATTATGAAAAATATTATTATAATCAGTATTTTCTTAATAGCTCGATGAGCGTTTTGACGGCATATACAATAGTACACTTTTCTTAGCGTGATAGTATTCATTTAAAATAACGTTGCATTTTAGAAAATCACGGGACAAAATGAGTACTAACGTTGAAATATATCTAAACAAGTTCAGCTTTGAAATTGATGCATTTTCTATTCTTATTTCATCATTTCTTATTTTTGAAAATGATACCAAATCAAAACAACGCATCTACATGGACGGCTTGATTGACATGGCACACCAATGTTTGATAAAATGTCGAGTTCATATAGTTAAACTGTCAAGAATGGTACTAACATACTTAGATCCCCTGTTAACACGTCATGAATTCCCTTGCATTCAAAATAAGAATTTTAGCACAACCTTAAGGAAACCATATTTTCTCTGCAATGCACAAGTCAATTATACACACAATCACTTGTACAACTTTGACAAATGGAGGATTTGACTGATTTTACACAGAATCAAAACAGTAATGATCGTATTATTTGGGGTATTGGCAAGGAAACCCTTTCTTTTCCTAAAGTAGACAATTTACATTAAACCCAACTTGAAGCTCTATTTCCACTTGCTGGCCTTCTTTTTTCAAATATTGTGGAGGGAATCAATTTATGAAGAAAAAGCGGGGGAAAAGGTAGACACAGTCAGAAATAGTTAATTTTCAACCATTGACAAGCATTGGAAAATCACCCTTTTGAACTTGAAGTTGATTCGCATCCTTTCTTCTGATATAAGCTGACATCTGAGATCTGTAAAGCTATATGGTTTAATCAATTTTCATTTTGTCAGCCATTGACATGATTGGTGGAACCACTTTGTCCCCCCTTCACATTTTCTGTTCTCCAAGAGGAATCCACCTGAGGAAGTTGATATTCATCTGGTTTCAAAGCCAAGGCAAAATCAGGCAATGTTGGTGCTGTTTCCATGATTCTGTAATAATAAACATTGACACAAGACGCATGATTTCATCAGTCATCTACTTCACTTTTCACTAACCAAAAATCATTACCAACTATGAAATTTCATTTATGCAACATTTTACTAATGCACTGAAGTTTACCTCTCATAGGAATACAGATCCCGGTTTATTCGCACCTTGCTTGAAGTATCCTTAGGAATTTTCTCGAAAAGATATTTCATTGTCCCCCAAAGTGGTGGATTTCTGCACCGTGACTGTCAGTTAGATGGACCATAAAAATAATATTACAGCAAAAAATGATATTCTGCTTTAAGAGAACTTAAAGGATGAATGAATCAACACACTGGCATGACGTCTCAGTGATTTGGTTCAGCTCATAAATAGGGGCAATGAAAAAGGTGCCTGAAAGCTTTTAAAAATAGTGAATGCTCATGCCAGAGTTGAAGTACACAAAAAGACCTCATTTATGAGGCCATTATGCCTTAAGTCTGTTGGTCACCGGTCTCTGGACAAGTGAAGGATGTAGGAAACTATAGTAAAGTTTGAAATTCCTAAAGTCCTGTACTCTATCTAGAGAGAGGAAGAGGGAATCCATAACTTCATTCAGAAGCCAAACAATTTTAGCTAAGTTCATTCAAATTAATAAATAATTATATCAGAAGGTTTGGCTAAAATATTGTAAGGTTCATATGACCTTCAACATATAATAAGAGATGATACCAAAGTTTCCTCTTTTTATTCTTCACCGTCATTTAACTGAATTCAATAAGTTCACTCTGTCATTGTACTTTCAGAGGTAAAACAGGGAAACTTGTTAAATTATTCAAGAATCACAATCAAGACAAATTAAGGTGTTTCACAATTTCAATTAAGACACAGAAACTGTGGTTGGTCTTCATTTATCGTTCTTCCAAAAAAATGACAAGTTGCTAGCCTTCCAGAGACCGTAGTAAATCAATACGTAATGAATAAGCAATAAACTCTCTGAATCATACTCAGTCTAAAATGAGGTGAGCTTTGTGTTCACACTTATGTCTTTAATTTTTAATCAAATCTTTAGTCAATGTGGGATTGGACATCTTGAATAACAGGGTTTAATTGGCCTAACAAATAGACTTAATTCAACTCTGCAAAATAGACTTGTAAGGTATGATTGTAGTTTACTTATATGCTTTGTTTTAGTTATATCACTTGATGATGTGGAATTCACAACATACTCATTCCAAAAAATGGGGTAAATATAGTTAAGGATAATAGACACGTGATTTTTAAACATCAAAACATCAGTAGAACTCTTTTCTGAAGATAACATAACATAAACATAACAGCATAAAAACAAATCAGTTTGTTCAAGGGAATATTGTGAATAACCTTGACAATGGGGGTGCCGCATTAAATGCTTCACAAAGCTTCTTACTTTCTTTGAAATACTCATCAGCAGCTTGTAAAGCAGCTACAGCCATCCCATGAGATTTCTCCGTGTTTCCCTCATCAAGAATCAATCCATGATAATAATATGCTGCAGCCTAGAAATCATTACAATATAAATAATGAATCACTCACATCACTTGCTTCTGCCAAAGCCATCTTCTTTACTTGTTCCTAAATTTTCTTTGTAAATATGAATTACCAATCATGCACTCAGCCTCTACTTATAATTAGGTCACTCATTAATCAAATGTCCATACAGACACTTCCAGCTACACTCTGTCCATATGAAACATAAAGACCTAATCCCCTCAACTTCTCAAATTTCAATATGAACTTTATATTTTATCTTGTAGAACATTGACTAATTGATGCATTTGATACTTCATCTGCATTTATAAGCAGAAGCCAGAAACCACAAAATTCCACTCTAGTTGTGCTATTATAGAGAAATTCATAATAATTAAATAGGAAGATACAAATAACTGGGGAGAAAAAACACAAACCTTTGCCTCAATATACTTCCATTTCACAAAGAGACGATGTTTTTCACCCCAACCATTTGCTAATGGAAGGTTCATAATATTATCTTGAGCCTGCAAAATGAAAAGTGTGAATAAAATAATGTATGCTGGTTAAATGCACTCATATTAGCAAACTAATGCATACATATGCATATGAGAATATAGAAGTAAATTAAAGATTTGTCTAAGGGAAAAAATGCTATTGTTTCAGACTCGAGAAACATGTTGGAGATCCCATCAGAAATTGGGTATAGAACAAAGAGAACAAAAGATAAATTGAGAATTAACAGTTGCCAGTTATTACTCGGTTTTGAAATTCTTTTAGAAAGAAACCAACAAATTTATCAACAGAAATCATGCTAAGAGAACTTACACAATGCAAAACCAGAAAAGAAATTGTTCCAAAAGACAGAATGATATTCACTGCATTTGAATTGATTAAGATTTGTACAGTTTAAAAAAAAAAAAAAAAAATTGTATTTGAATTTATATAGAAAAGGTTACAGGCTCGAGTACAACTTCTAGATTCTAGCATTCTTTACACACCTCACAACCCCACCCTAGAAAAAAATAAAGAGAAATTGATATGAAATGTTCAAAAACAAAATGCATCAGCAATAAAATGACGGTTCCCGTAATTCCATTAGATATGTCAATCAATATTTGAAATGCATTAACTATGACAGTTGTAAACTTTGCATCTATACCTGTTGCCAATATTTCACCATCTCACATGCAAGTCTACGCTTCACTGCAAGAGTGGCTTTGGCACTATCAATTGCCATTCCAAGTTGGATATCTACACCCTATTAAAACAGAAAAATAAACAAATATACCCAAAATAGATATGAGATACAGAGGGTGGGAAAGGTATCTAAATCTGTATATTGAACAGTCCCTTTCTGCAGTCTTCTATGCAGTGTTGTTAAATGTTTTACATGGCATTAAACCCCAGGTAGGAGAGTCATATATACTCCACTACAGTTTTGAATCACACAAATTCTTAAATGGAAAAATGCATTTTTGGACCTAAAACTTTTAATCTAATATGTTAATTTCGACAAAATCCAAAAGAATTTATACAATGAATTCAATCAAAAAGATAGCAACAATCAGAAATTTACACAATGATTGTAATCACAGATCACAATGTCCCCCTTTTTGTCCCTTGCTAGCTTTAAGTTTCACCCTCAACCCATAAAATTTGCATTCTATAATTTATATATCAATGGAACTAAGAGTTGACTTGAAATTTGGGGTACCTACTAAAATGACTAACATTTGTTTCTCAAGCACTTACCACTAGACTAAATGTTATAATTTATAGTTACAATGCAATTCTTTCTACTTATGTAGTGACTCAAAAGTCATAATTTAATTGGAATTTGGTACCAAAGAATTGATGCACCCTGCAACAATCTCCCCCTCAATAATTGTCTTGCTAGAAATCAAATTCTTTGATTGTGATTTGGCTCATGTGACCCTGCCACGAGACAACATGAGCCAATTGATGCAACGCACAACACCTAATAAGTTTACTCCTTCATTTTCACCCTTGCCAATTCATTCTCCTAGATTATAGCAACACAGGCATGAACTAATATACTGAAAAGTCAAACACATCTTTCTCAGATTCAATTACTAGACATGCAAAATTTTTGTATTACTCTTCTATAATCTTAAAGTGACAATTTTGTTATGACTAGTCTTACCATGAGCAAATTTATACATATCCACTTAATCAATATTTCTGTAAACTTTTAGAAGAGGAAATGTCTGAAATCTGCTTGACCAAAAACTTTTGAATGGCCCACCTAATGTGGAAGATCAAACTGAAGAATGGTAACAGATTTTAAGTGGAAAAAACATCTATGTCAAGCACAGAGGATTTTTACATGAATGTCTATTTGAATGGTGCTCACATTGTTGGCAAATGTGCCTTACTCTAAGCAAAAGCAGATTATCTTGGGCCCATAACCCCTTTTCCTCTGATTATAATGGCAGTTCTATCTTCATAAAAGAAAAGAATAGAAAAAATATAGGAAGCATAAAACTAGTCTTATAAGCTTTGGCTAATCCTACTATGTTCTCATTGCCCCATTTAATAGAGCAAGGTCGTTTGTTGTTGTATTCTCTTGAAATCAAGCATATTGATTCCCAAGACATGCCACTAAAAGCATTATTCACTAAAAGAAAAACTTAGGCATTGTAGAATTGTTATTAATTAATGAAGTCTAGCAAACTTAACATTAACCAAATGATGTGAGCAATTTTATTATAGATGTCAGCATTATAAAAATATTAAACATTTTTGTGTTCTCAACTAATAGCCAAAGCTTTTAGGTTAGTTGGTTTAAAATATGATATTTATTGACGAGATTTCACATTGACTAGAAATATGACCAAATGATAATATACAAATTGATACAAATCTTACCTTACAAGCCAGTTGTGAGGTTGAGTTATGTCTAAAATCCACTCTTTATAAGATGGTATCAGAGTTTATCCTAATAAAGTTTGTTAGACTTATCATATCACCTGTTATCGACCACCCAAGCTTGGTTAACAGGGTGTTTTGTGAGGTTTAAGCTAAACCTAAAACCCACACTTCCTAAGTATATCTAAGTCCTATCCCACTCATGATGATGGATCACTCACATATGTCTAGTCTAGTAGACTTCCCGCTTCATATGTCAAGTTTATGATGTCAAGAATGTGTTAATTCCTTACTTAAGCAAGCTTTTGGGGTTAAGTCCAGCATAGTCATTCTTAAGGCCAAGTTAGTTAAGGGGAAGTATAAGAGTTCTAGTCAGTGACTAAGTAGTCCAGAGTTTGACCAGATATTCCCATATTCTTCTAAAAATAAAGCAAATTTAAGTACAAGGTAGACTAGAGTAAGAGGCTTAAAAAGTACAAAAACATTCATGGGCCTCCTTCAAACAATTTAAGCATCTTAGATAATTGTTTTGTGATTTAATATTAGAGCCTATTTGATGTGAGGCTACCATCAAATATCCACTATTGAAAACTTCAAATCCCAAATACTAACTTTGTGCATAATGAGAATGTATTAAGATTCCACATTCTCCCGGAAAATGCCTAAATGACAAAGGATTTTTTATAATAACTTGCGCTTTTGATCTAGCTTTGGGATTGAGTTAGGCCTGGTCCATTCCCAATTTTAATAGCAAATATATAAATAAACCCTAGCAAAGCTAATTCCACTAATCATTTGCTTAAAAATGCAACATAACTTTGCAAAAGGATGATGGATGAGAAGGTTGGCTCAATAAATAGTTACAACATACAAGAAACATCCGTTTATGTAATGGGTTTTGAGCTCATAATTCTCTACAAGGCAAAAAATAGTAATACCTGTCCCAATGCTTGCAAACAAAGTGCTCGAAGAACTCCTTCTGCAAGGTCTACAGGTAAACTTCTCCTAAAATCAAATTAACAGTGAGAAGAGTGATAAAAAGAAAATGAAAATGGTTGTTTAGATTACAAAAAACTGTTAGGCAGTCAACTGATTGTATTACATGTGTACAAACCTGAGTTCGACAGGCAACTGTGGAAGAACATGCCTTACAGCACAATCAAGATACCCAGCTGCCTTAAGGAAGATATCAACAGAAGCTCGTCTGCTTTCTGTCAGTAAATAACCAAAAGTTCAAACTTCCCAATAGGAATAATGTACATAAACGCATCTATGAAGCAGTATCATTCGAAACAAGTGAAAATTTACAGGATATTTTGTACTATTCTGTCAATAAGATGATGAAATTTCCATTCCAAATTATGATAACTACATATGAACACAAAGAACTGCAATGAATTATTTACTGCATAAGCAATGAACAAACAAGACGGAACAAAAAAGAGAGAATTATCTTTCTTCAAACTTGAAATAGAAACTGACAAATTAGTAAATACTAGTCATTAAAGACTACATATTCCGTGTAACCACAAAATCACAAACACAAAGCAGAAACAAGTTTAACTGAAAAACACAAGGTATTCTACAGGTGTTTCCAATTGGAATTACTTTTATTCGATATATTTTGGTTGTTTGATGTAAAAAAAATTACCAGGCAAGCAACAAGGAATATGTTGACATGTGCCAATAAATCTTAATACTCACCTTCTGATACTTTTGGCTGATTACCATCAGTGGACATTCTGGGAAGAAGTAATAAATTGGCCTGTGATAATAATAGCGTAGCCATCAAGTGCAAAACTGACAACACCTCATACCAGGCATTTGACATGGCTGTTTCCTGGAAAAATGCAATTGCACCAACAAACAAAAAAAGAAAGTGGAGCAAATAGAAAATTATCAGCATTATGTTGTATATAAATAAACATTCAAATGAAAGCAGAAACACAAGAATTAAAAAAGTAGGAATTACCTCTGCATCATCCTCCTGATTCACCCAAGCAAATTGTACTTTGTATTGTAAATGGCTTCCTGCACAATAAAGATAAAGCAATTAATCAGGACAAGTTGTGGAGAGAAAATTCATCAAGTACGAATGGACTAAAACTTGTTTTACCATTTTCGACTAATCCCAAGAGTACTGGCAAGTAGTCTTCAAGAGCCTGCTGAAGATCAGCCAGTGTTGAACCTCCTGAGGATGAAATTGTGTGATGCATCATTAAATTTGAGCAACTCATTCATTATATAATGATTCATCCTTGCTAGCACTAACCATGTTGAGTGGCACTTTTCCTTTTTGTTCTTGTTATTGTAGGCCCTTCTTGACCAGCCATTACGACTATACGAGTTCTAAGCGCAGACAGGCGTTCCACTATATTCTTGGACAAGTAATCACCAAGTGACTGGGCAAAATCAACAGGTTTAGGAATTCTTAGACCGGGAACATACACAGAAACCTCCCCAATACTCCCTGGTCTTCTTCTATTTCCACCGGAATCCTTTGGAGTGGACACAAAGCAGCCCATATCCTGAGTGCTATACCGGCTGAGACAAAGAAGACACAATGAATCAACACCAAAAATCTAGTGTTTCTGTGCACACAATGAGTTGCTATTGTCTCTGACATCAAGACACACAGATGCAAGGATCACAGTCTCACAAATATATTCTAGAAACAAAGATGACTATTCATCAATCAAAGTCCAAAATGTTTAGAGAACACTCAAAACTTAGGGGTAAACTAACAGCAAAAAGCCATTAACATGAGTAATTAAATGTCAACCAAAAAAGAAGTGGTAGTAGGTTACTCACGAGCTGCAATACATTTTAAGTCGTACCAGGGCTCTCCAATATTATTTTAAAATTGGCATATACTTTGTTTGACAGCATTGAGTTTTTTTTATTAGGCCATTTTCAGCAGCATTAATAATTCTCATTTCTTTATTTATTTTCCTCATTCCATAATCTTAACTCGTAATTAAAAATAAGCACCATGGATTTATCCAACTAACCTTGTCGTTTGCCCTGGCAGTTCACTCTTCACTGGTCAGGTCAAAAGTCCTGCTATTCTCTGTGCAAAAATTCACAGGAAGAAACGTGAGGTGAGGAAAAAAATATAGACATAAAAGCAACTAGATCACAAGAACGGCATGAGACATGACAAGTGTGGTCCGTGCTAATTCTTGATTGGGATGAGAAGGGAAAGGCTTCAAAAGATTGCAATAGGCATGCATAGTGAATTGGTAATAGTAAAACTAAAAGGTAACACTCCCCCCGTGCACCCCGTTACACCAACAACACAAACCCAACATGACTTCGAAGAAACTTCCTCAGGGTAAAGAAACTTCAAGGAAAAGGTTTCGGCTCACGAAATTGGAGAAGATAACAGGGAAGAGTTAAAAAATGAGAATCATGACTTGTGAGTAAAGGGTTTCCAAAGAAATCCAAACAAGCTACAATTGCAGAAACGCAAAGGAACATTTGCATTGTTTATATCTCTTTCTTGCATTAATTGAAGTCCTGACACAGCTTCACACCACTGTCACTAAAACCACCAATAAATCAGGAAAACGGTAATGGGAAAAATAAAAGCTCCAGAAATCGAAACTGAAGCTTCAAGTTTGAAACTTTTTTAAACTAACGAGAAAAATGCTCCATTGGGTTCATAAAAAATCACACAAAACCTTGAATTTCAGAATTTGTATTAACACCCCACCTCCCCCCACCCAAAAAAAAACTCTGTCCAAACTCATTCCAACACATAAGTTGAACTGATTTTCCAACATGATACAATCCAAAGCAATCCCCAACCCACAAAAAGCACTTGTTCCAACAAACTCCTCACCTCTATTCATCATTTCCCAGAAAAAAAAAATCCACCTTGATATCCTATTCAAAATCACACGCCCCTAATGAGTCTTACCACGAACAGATTGAGTGGCATCAATTGAGCAAAGCAGAGTGAGGCCCCCAATTGCAATCCAATTAAGAATCAAAGGAACCCTAAAAAAAGCAGAGAACTTTAGAGGTGCCCAGAAGCAGAAACTAAACTTGAAAAGAATGTGATCCTTAGCGATTCCTTCAGAGAGACGAACAGAGACAAAGACAGATACAGAGACAGAGACAGAGTCTTCTTCTATCTTTGAGAACAAAATTACAAATATATTTTAATTATTGTGGAACTTTGGGATATTGCTTGTTTTTATTCATGCATAACAATAACATAATAAGAATATGATATGTGTGTGTCTGTACGACACTGCCTACAATGTTGTTGTAAGTTGTAAGCAGCCACAAACAACTAGAAAATGGTATTAGCAATAACATGAGAATTAGCATTAGGTGGCTTTATATATTATTCTTAATTACTCAGATTAATATATTCCTAACCATAGCGTTCAAATGGCGCACATTTTTCAAAACCACGTCTTTCTGAAGCCTCACTGATTCTCACTCTGTACTTTGTGCTGTGCAAAGCTGGTTTTACTTTGAAGGATGAAAATGAATAGTTATATGATTTTTATAAAATTAGAAAATACTTTTATATTTTTTAAATGATAAACTGTTTGATTTTGTCCTGAGTGAGTGGCAAGTGACCACACTGGCAATTCCTACAGTAAACACACCAAAGGAATTGCTTGCCGTCTCAGACTTTTTTCTTTTTTTTTTTTCCTTCTAGAAATAAATATTAAATATTAATAATAGATATAAAAAATTACAAGTGGGTACTACAGAGGAAGATTAGGTCTGCAGAAATTTCAATTGCATGCATGTGTGAGGTCATCACAAAACCAAGAGCAACCATCGTCTATTCCCAATAGCCAATTTCTTCATTTGTTTTCACTTTTTATCGTCTAGCTATTTTCGTCTCAAATATTATTATTAAGTTAATGATAAACTTAAACTAGTCCATTTTATTTGTGCAAGGCTTGGTTTAGTCAAATTTTTTCAAATTTCTTAGATTGATATTCTAAATTAAGTCGTCTAATTGTTTAAATGTATGTTTGTTTTATTGATTTATTTGTTTTGAAAGTGTTAGAACCTTGGATCGTACATTAACTTCCTATTCTTGTCTATCATATGAAGAGTTTGTCTATGTAATATTTCAAGTTTAATAATATAAATATTGTTCATCAACTAATTTAGATGTGATTTACTTACTTCAATAAAAGAATGATTTTGTGTTGTAATATTTGTTTTTCTTGTAAATTTTATTATAGATTAAGGTTCATTAACATTTAAGTTTAATTATCGTGTTAATTTTTATAGAACGAAATTGTTTAAGTAATTTCATATTATTGATAATTATGTTCAATATATAAGAACAAAATAATAAAATTAACCACTTTAGTGTTTAAAATAAATTGAAATTTCAGAGGTCAAATTTTTATTAACAGTTATATATTATGAAAAATCAAAAATTAAAAAAAGTGACACTTGGCCATCCACATCAATAAATTAAGATGTGTGCGTATTAACAACATTAAAGAAAACACGTGAATCACTCCCGAATTGTTGAGACTCAAATTTACGATGATGAATGCTGAAACTTTAACCCATAGCAAGTCCAGTTAATCCTTAAATTCTGTTTCAATGTATGTCTATAAATGCTTTTACAGAAAATAATTATTTATTATTTTCTGAATTTGTTGGAATTGGAATGACTCTAATAGAGTGTTTTTCTTCTGCTTCTTTTTTTTTTATTTATTAAAGTTTTCCCCTTCTTTTCGGCTTACGCATTTAGTTTTGGAATATGCCTAATTCTTTTTTTTTATTTAAGATGTTGGTACCTGAGCATCACTTTTAGACAGGATTATCATGTGAGAAAAAATATTCCCAATTTTATAGAATAGTTGTATTGATGAGGACTAAAATTTGAGATATTTAATTGAGCAAAAATAGTCTTTATCAACTGATTTATGTGTTCTGTCTAGCAGATATCTATGATTCTCAATTTGACGTCACAATAAATATGTAGGGTAAAAGAAAATGGAAAAATTATCAAAATTACGCACACTTAAAGTGAATATCACAGTCCCATTTCATGGATCCTGTAAAATGCTTAGGTCTCCATTTATAGTTTTTGTTTTAGTGTAAGAAAGTTTACATTTTTTGCTTTCGTGGGACGTGTATTATACTTTGTTTAAAAAAACCTTTTCGTTAAATTTTATCTGATAAATCGTGAAGAAGAATATAACCAAAATATGGTTAGTTTTATGCATGACCTGTCTTAATTATGGTATGTGTGTCACTTTCTTAGGTAAAATAATTGATGTGATATATTTTGCTCACTTGTGACAACAGAAAATTTTAGATGTGAATGTTCTCGATTAGAATGGAAAGAAGACAGCATGAGCCACGAAGTATCATTTTCACAACTAGGATCTATATCTATATATATATATATAGTTTTTTAAAAGGAAATATGTAAAGTAAAAAAAAAATGTCTATTGTAAATTGAAATCAATTAAGAATAAAATATATTTTCACAAAATGCACTTTTAATTTTTAACGTTGTACACCATCGTATCAATCCTTAATTAAGCTTAATGTTCATTAATTTGTATTTATGGGTAACCTAAAAGCCTTGAAGCGTCTTCATATTTTAACTAATTTAGATAAAAGTTGACATTTTCAAATTATGAGAAAACCTTTCACTTTATTTTATGTGTACTCTATTTCTCCATATTTCTAATTCAACTCATCTCAACCCCTGTTTACCTTTCACAAATAAAAAAAAAAAAAACTTTGGTATTAATCGATTTAAATGATATTTTATAAAATTCACAAGGATCAAACTAGTGGTAAAAAATTAAGATAATTTGTACAATACTCTAACCTTGTTATCCCTACACAAATTGATCTACAATCACAACAATATTGAATAACACTACATTTCTTAGAAAAAGCAAGAAAAAAGACATAAAACATTATTGTTAAGAAGTACAATGATTGTTTTGGTCTCATGACTCTATGGCTCATGATTGTGTATATAGAGTATAGATCCTTGAGAACATGAAAGAGTGCGAAGTTATAATTATTGGTATGGTTGTGTATGTAGCTATTTCCTTTTATGTTAGATGACGTGCCTTGATAGAAATGACATTGTGGTTTTCCCTGAATGTAACCATCCAATGAACAATGTTCAGAAGAGTTAGCATCTCTTAACAAGAATCTTGTAACTTTTTGCAACCACTTCCCAAGCACTTACACTTTGGTGCAAGTTACATGTATCTTCTCACTTCATGAGTAGTAATGTCACTAAGATACCACATCACATTTATGCTTCCAAGTGAAAATGCATGGATGAACCAAAATTGAAAAAAAGGAAAAAGAAATTACTGAGTCATGTATGTGAATTTAGGGTTTCCAAAGTAGAGATATTTGCGTCTTTCTTCCTAACTTTCCCTTTTATGATTCTTGCAATGTGATCCGTCAAATACTACATTTTCAAATATATATATATATATATATATATATATATATATATATATATATATATATATATATATATATATATATTCATGAATGAATATTACATATTATATTTATTTAGTGTGAGAATAAAAAAATAAAAAAATAAATTTTTTTTATGTTTTCGTTTTCAATTTTTAATAAATGTAAAACATCTTTTCCTAAAAGGAAAATTGTTGGACAAACATAACTAAATTATCTTGTTGTTTAGGAAACATATATGTTATTCTTATATATTCTCTTTTTTTTTTTTTTTTTTTTTACTGAAATTTAGCAATTGATATCGCTTGATCATCAGTTATCAACACTAATCTGTACCATTTGTTACTGATCATCAGATATCAACACTAATCTGTACTATTTGTTCTTATCATGAAGAGTGGGTTGCACCTGTTCAAAATATCAAACAATGTACATAATTGGAAACATATACCAAATACAAAAACTAGTTTGTTTTTTTTGGATTATTAATTAATTACATATTTTATGAAATTTGAAAATTTCCAACAAATTTATATTTAAAAATATATATTCATTTCAAATTGTTTTTATTTGAAATTAGTATCAAACTGACTTATAAAACTTTTAATTATTTTATTTTAGAAAATATGAATTTGGATTTAAAATCTAATCCAGTTGTTTAGATTTTCAATTTAAAAAATTCAAATTATTTTTTAAATATATAAATTTGGATTTAATTTCAATCTAATTATTTATATTTAAATTAGATTTAAATTGGAATTTGGATTGGATGTGTAAAATTTCAATCTACGTCTTACTCAAATTTTAACATTAAGCTATTAAAAATATGAAAGATTCTCATCAAATGTCATTCCAAAATTATTCTTAAAAAATATATAATAGTTTTTAATTATTTTATTTTTAAAGGAATTTTTAAAAATATTAATTTTAAAATTGAAATTTCCAATTCAACTATTCAGATTTGAATTTGTAAAACTTTAAACTATTTTCTAAATATGGTTTTGATTTAATTTTTTTAGCACCTCTACCTACATCCTCTAATACTCTATTCCTTGTAAATTTAAACAATCACAACAAAAAATAGGATTAGCTAGATATTTCTAAAAAAAATTAACATAAATTTTAATTTCAATTCAAACAAATTATAAACATTGATACTTCATCCATTATAATATATTAAACAATTAAATATCTATAAATAACCCATATCCAATGTTACTCATATAAGAAATCCACTGATATACATGTATAAATACTTGACTTTATTTTCATAAGACAAATCCGTTCATTATTTCTCCACATAGCTATATGAACATGGAAATTAAGTCCTCTTATATAATAGGGGAAATTCATATGACCTGTCAGACTAGTTATTTTTCAAATTACAGACTCAACTTATGAATCTTCATGGACTCTTACCACTTGATAATTTTCATCTATATTATTCCAATATACTAATAAAGTTAATATATTTCTTTCTAGTCAAGATTATATCCTAAAATAATCTCAACAAGGTATTTTCTTTCCTAAACATATAAATCACACTTGAACATGGTTCATACTTCATACCACACATTAGTATATCACTTAATTATACAAAAATTAGCTTTTATAACATATTAGAAATTCTAAAAAAAAGAACATTGTTCGATCATCTTTAGATTTCTACAACTACTCATATATGCACACATGTCATTCAAACAATTCAATCAAGTACATATCCACATCAACAAACCAACAAACCAAATTTTAAAATAAATTCGTACACAGGACCACAATTTCATCAATCTATCTTATTCAATGTAAACATACTCAACTAATATACTACAACATACTAAATGACTCTGAACATTAATCAAGTTTATAATAGTTATCAATTCAACACAATACCTATTTTACTTAGGAAAAATAGTAGTTTGATACTATTATTCATCCATAACTCCCATTTGTAACTGTTTTTTATTAATAAAATATTATAAAATAATAAAATAATAATATAAATTAGTGTTAAATGGTATTAGATGTGAATAGTGGTGTCAAAATATCACCATCCTTTACTTAGTCATTCAATTTTTACAAGAAATTTCAACAAAGTGACCAAGTCACTTTCACAATTAGATCTTATAACTTGAGTATACTCAAATCTGAATTCTCTTACTTGGTTAGACGATTAGTGTCAAAAAAAAAAGTTTCAACTCTCAAAAGACATAGAAATAACCTAATCTATATCACAAGATTTTGATCAATGATTTGACCTTAAACAAACACAAACCTGTAAAGCAAGTTTACCGAAATAATCATAGAAACTCAAATAAATAAAAAAGTATAACTAAACTTATTCAAATAAAAAAATATAATAAAAAAATTTTACTCTATTTACTTCACTAGTTGATAAGTAACTTGTAATCATTAACTTAGTGAAAGATTAAGTTAGATTTTTACAAAGAATACAGAATAAAAAAATATTTTTTCAAGAGATAGTAATTATTTAAAAATATAACTAATTTTAAATTTATACAAATTTTTTACTTTAATAATAAAATATTAAGATATTACTTTAATTCTACTACTTGTATACTAAAATTACTTCTATTACAAATTAAATTTAAATCGAATTTTTAAAATTTCAATTCATGCTGACCCTAATAATTATAGTTTACTTTTATGCAATATTTAGGACAAATATTTTTATATAATTAATTTATAATAAGTAAATATTTTTAAAATATAAATTATATTTGAGATTTGTGACAAATAATTTATACCGTGACATGATTTAAAATATTAGTAATTTATCAATATTTTCTATATTATTACATAATTTGGCGTGTATGTATAAGCAAATATACCGTGGAGAGTGTTCTTAAGCATGCATAACAGTTCTTAATGCATATATGTAATAAAAAGAAGAAAAGAAAAAAAAAATGGAGTTAATTTTAGTACTGAAATAGATAGCATTGGAAGGCAATTTGTGATCCCAACACACACATTTGTTTTGTTTTTAGTTACAGAATGATTATTATCTTGGAAGAATGATAACGTTGTGACGAGGATCCACGGAGTGGGAGCCAAATATTTGCTTTTGAAATGTAGTTTTTGGGGTGTCATTCATCGATCTTCAAACATTGTTCTTATTCGAAAAGCTTCAAGAGTGATTGAAGGTGATGTATATAATTTAACAAGACTGCAAGATATAAGATTGTTGTGTTGCTGTTTCGTCACCGTCCAAGAATGCAAAATGTTCCACGTGACCGCACCTGACGTCACCTGAGCGGATCATGACGTCATCAAGGCGCCGCCGTTAGACAGCCCTGGTTGGTGGCGACCACCGCACACCACGGCCGAGAGAAGTTGAGGGTGGAATCTGAAACCAGTGATGCGCGATGCGTGGATGAGACGGTTGTTAAGGTAGCAATTGAATGGTGATGGGAAAATCTGACATGTACGTAAAAAGGAGACCGTTGATTGAAAAGTTGAAAAGATCTAACGGTTTAAAATTTATCTCTCGCGATGAGAGACCTGAACTGTTAACTTGTAAGTCCTTGTTTGGTTTATAAAGGCTGGCCCAATGGGCTTGAATAACTAATCTAGGCCTAGTTATAAGTATAAAGAAAGATGAAGGGAAATTTTGAGATTGAGCAAGTGCTTAGCACAGTAATTTTTGTTAATGAAGATTATCTTAAAATGATTATGGTTAATTAGGTTTTATGGTGGGCCCAGGTGGAAAGTTAGATATGGTTGGAATCGCCGCCACTCGTTTTCTACGGTTGTTCTGCGAGTCCCACAACCCTAGTCCTATAAGCTATACTATATTAAACGATTTGTGGGTATTTCAAGTTCACTGTTTCATCCTCCGTGAATGGTAGCGTCACATGCGTCTCTTGCTGACGTGAGAATTTTTGAGTGATTGGTGGCGGGTCAAGTTGTGAGGAGCGTCACTCTCTAATGTAAGTGCGTTTAGGAAGATCGCATTTGAAGAAGCATTTGTGTTCATACGCTGATGTTGGGTTCTTGGTTCAACAAGGTTACATGGGGAATTGCGCAAAGCATAGAGCAGTGGAAAAGATGCATAGGTGGGGCCATTCTTGTTCTCCTAGTATCACAGACATATATGCCTGCGCCATGTGATTGGTCGCACCAAATTGCTGAGCATGTGAACTCTTGTGGGGTTGTACCCTACTCCATCATCCATTGAGGATTATATTTACAACACCACAACATTCACCCATCAATCTTCAAAGCAATTTTTCTTTCTTTCTTCTTTCTATGTTCTTGCTCTACCTTTCCTTTTCATCTTCTTTACCGCGCGATCGCTACAAGAATGTTCATTGCAAGACCTCGAATATATTGCAACCTGGTTAATCAGCAATATGCTTCATTTTTTAAAAATGACTAAAAACAACACAATATCTTTTCAAAAGTTTACTTTCTATATCCATTATAATATATAATCAGCATAAAAAACATGATTTGTTATGTCATTTTTTAATTAAAAATCAAATGTTTATATTCTTTTATATCTCTTCTATTTAAGTTGGTTATTTAATTAAAATAAAAATCATTAAACATCAATATAAAAAATATTGACTATAATATTATTATAATTTTAATAATATTGGTGGAGCATTTTATCTAAACCTTATTTGTTTTTAAGCTTTTTACTAACTGCACAATAAATATGTGATTTCATATTGTTCATTCTCGATTATATTGGATAGCATTGCAGTTTTCATCTTATATATTTATTAGAAACATTTTGCTAAGGTAAAAAACAGTGTCTTTACATAAAATTAGCTTAAGTAAACCATGTCACTTTCTACTACTCCAAGAAAGACTGTTAGGTGTTTAAGAGTCATTGTAAGGTGCCAAAATGAGGAACTGCATGTTGAGAATGGGTACTTCGAAAGATAGTTGCTTGGAAACTAGGAGCAAATGGAGGTGTATCTGTATGAGATGAGAAAGAATGTCATCATCAGTCCAAAATTTATGAGATTCTCATGGCTTAAAGAGGAGAAATTCAATAATGTAAGGAGGATCCCAAAACATCAAAAGTTTGGAGAAGTTCCTTAACTTAACTTGGAACGTGTGGGTGTTCTTTACTAATCTCACTTTTGAAAGAGACTTTATATACGAGTTTAAATTGTACTACAATATATTTTCATCAATAATGTGTTCAAATATTCTTGGATTGTTGTTTATTATTAAAGTAATGCATTCTTAGTGATTGTGTGTTTCTAAAAACTCAATGTGTTGATCACATACTTTAATCAAATGATTTTCTAATATTTTAACTTGTTGTAAAATTCAAATTCATTACTTTACAAATTAAATTGATTGACTTTTTGTCAGGATTTCTAAATTAGAATTATATCTCATTCTTTGTGAATATTAATTGATTGTTTTTTTGTTATGTAACAACCTATAATGATTGCAGTAAATTGATTTAATTGAAGATATTCATTCTTCTAAACTTATTTTTTTCAAAAAATTAATATAGTTCAATTCATCTATCTCTTGAACTCATCCAAAATTATTTTTAGAAATAGGATCCACATATTTGTCCTTATTTATAACATTGATTGTGAAAAGATATTTATTTATACTTATCTCAGTCTTTCTAAGAGAGATAATCCTCATCCCTTTGGTTAAACTTGTCCCATCTTGATGAAATTCTAATACTCCTTCATAATAGGAAAAAAATTACTTGTATTGATTCGTCTAATAATCTATAGCCAGTGGTTACTTTATTCCTCTGACGCTTTTTCTCATTTTTCATCATCTGATGTCTCCTAAAGTCAATGTAAAGATTAAATCATTAGTAAAATAAATATAGAATTTATTCAATACCTAAATTATGGATAAACTTCCACTTATAAACTATTTATCTTATGGGTTCAATAATATTGAACCTTTCATTCTAACATCTGATCTCAGTAGCATCTAGCTGACTTATTAGAATGATATACCGAGTAGAAAATGATCCTTTATCTAGATCACCATAACATCATCTGTCCTCTAAATTTTGCCATAGTTTAGTATCAAAAATCATACCTTGATTGTAAAACTTAACTATCCATTCTTCTTTTGATGAACTAATAATTCTTCTCTACTTTTGACTTCATCTAACAATGTATACCTCATTGTAGGCTTATAATATTTCGTTTGATCCCATGATATATATTTCTTAATATAAGATTTGACTCTCAAATCTTCAAATCTTTTTCGAGAGGTTCTGTATCAAGAATTCCTCCTAATAATTCTATTAGATGATATAAATTTGGAGGTATTAAATAATTTATATTTTCAAGTTGTTTAGTAATTTTATACTTTTGATAATATTATGTTTAATTTTTGGAATGTTACATGCACCTTTATCATATTTTAGTGCAAAAGGCTATGCTAACTAGAAAGGTAAGTATTGTCCATTGTCCAAAATGTTGCATTAAAAAAACAATTAAAGTTGCATCGAGTACATTTAATGCATCATCACTATCGAACTCCTGAACTCCTACTCCTTAGACGTAAAAAAGACATTTAAGTGAGTTGAAGCTTCTCAATGGCCAGAAACGAATTTGCAACACTATATTCTTCCAACACCTATATAAAAGCTACCTTTTAAGAAGAAGAATGCAAGAGACGACATTGCACTGTACTAAAATGTTACTAAGATTTTGTGTCTCAAAAATTTCATAGAGAACAATATGAGTGTTAATCTAGCAAACTTGGAAAGAGTGCATAAACCTTGTAATTATTGAAATATACAACCCCTCCCTAGTAGGTTAAACTTGTGATCTATTGATCACATACCTATATAATGTTTTAAGTTAGCTAGGAGTAGCTGTTTTGGTAAAGAATATTTGTTGAAGCCAAAAATGACTTGTTGAAAGAATATTATAATGTGATCTTGTAGTGTCAAAAGTGGCTTGTTAAAGTCAATATTATGATGTAGAGTCATAATTTTTTTAACATACAAACTATCTAAACTTAACTTATATAAACTATCACAAAAAATATTAGCATTAATGAGATCACTATGCTTGAAATAATTGAAACATTCATTACTAAAATTAAAAGATTTTATAGTAAAATTAAGCATAGGCAATGAAACAAAATTTCTAAATAAACTCGATAAACAAATCATTTTTATCATTTTTAGTAAATCGAAATGAAATCTATTTCAAAAATTAAATCACAAATCTAAATTGCTTTTATTAGAGCTTCTAGCCTATTCACCATGAGAACAAACTTCTAATTTAGTTGTAATTTGAAAAATTGAAGAATCCCTAAATGATATTAAAAATATGAGTTATACATTTAGATTAAATCTATCATATGTTATGGAAAATTTTAGTTAAAGATAATTCAAAACATTGATTAACATTAAACTTGCCTTACTTTTTGAACCAAATGTTTTGTTTTTGGCAATCCTATTAGAAATTTTCGTATTTCCCATAGAAATAGATCTTTGATGCTTTCTTCTATATTTACATGTGTGCTTCAGTAATCTTTACTACCAATTTGAACTTATCATATTTCTTCATAAATTTATTTTCAACTCCTTAATTCCCTTGATGACTTATATAATAAACCCAATGACTTCCTTTGATTCTTACATCTTATTTCCTCATGAACCAATATATTCTATAATTCATTGACATTATATCCTTCCAGTTATTATGATTCATTTAAAACATTACATGTTTATATACTAAGAGTTAAGAATAATATTGTACAAATAAAATTTTTATTTAGAATCATTTCTAATGTCTTAAATTTTATTATAATATTTATCATCTTAATGACATGTTTAAGCATACTATATAACTTTGTTAATATTTCGTCATGACGCTTTTTAATTTTTTGATAATAATTTTCTAGTGATCTTATAAACTCTCTAACAATTTTAATTTTAATGAAAATTATTTTAGTATTATTTATAACCATCATCCTTGTGAATATCAAGATAAATTTGTTAGATTTTTTTAAGAATTTATAGTGAGATTTTTATTCATAATTACTAAATTCAGTAATAATAACATATTTCACTTTCAATGTATCAAAACCCATGACACAGATGAAATTGAAGTTTCTCTTTGAAAATTTAACTTTATTGTAAAAAGAACGATATATAATTTTTTAATAAATCGAAAACTAATATTTGATACTGAAACACATAACGTTGAAAGTACATGGTAGAGTCACCCAGTACTTCTAATTATAGAAAACAAATTTAATAATACACACAAATAATCTCTAATTATTATTTTCATTAATTATAAAAAGATAATCAAATTTAAATGATACATAAATATTTTATAATAATAAATTTCCATAAGCCTTTACATCATTAAATATATAATTTAAAAATATTTTTATGAGTCATTAAAATTAATAATATTTATTTGAAATTAAACAAAGAAAAAAATTTGCTACTTGGATAAATAACAAAATCTATCATTGACTTAACTTCTTCAAAGTATGAACATAGTTACTGTTACTTCCACGTCATGATGTTCCTTCCAGATCATATATTCTATTCCTTTAATATCCCATGAAACTTTTAAATTTAATTTCAATTTTATTTAGTTTAAAAGCCTTGTGCATTGCGATTGGGTACTGCAATATCATCTCAAAGTACTTTTTCTTTGTGTCTCCAATAAAAAATCACAAGTACCAAAGGTTTTCATTTTCAATTTATCATGAAATGCAACTTTTACGATTCAAATGAATTCTTCACAGTGTGCGCGATAAATAAATTACCGTAATGCGAGTATTTTTTTTATCGTACTAATAATTAAAACAAAAAATAAAATCTTTAAATTTCATAACTAAGATTCATACAATTAAAAAAACATCATACTTAATTTCAGAACACACTAAGGCTTAAATTAGGTTAAAATCAATTTATCATTATATATATATAATATGTTAAGTTTAAAATATAAAATTTGACATAAATTATGCAAATTTCCAACCGCGAGACAATTGTAATGGACTATAATAATAATTTAAAAAAATATGCAGTATAAGAGATAGATAATACAACATAAAGGGAATAACTTCTTATATTAGACTTAACTTAATTGGTCCTGGCAAACTACTAATCTACTGTTAAGATTTTGTTGGTAATAAAAAATTGAGTAACTTATATCAGGTTATGGATTTAAGCATATTTAGCACTATTTGTTTAGAATAAGTAACAAAATCGTATATTATGGATGTTGATTGATTGTGGAATAGGACAATGGTAGCTAATGAAGTGTATAGTTGCAAAATAGGGTTATGATTAGCATATAAATTTGAAGTTCCCTTTTAAGTTTAAATTATTTAAACAGAATAAATAAAAATGGGAATAATGGTAATTAGAAATGTTGAAGTGGGAAAATGTTTGAAAAAATAAAAAAAGAATATGATGATGACAAAGAGTGGCATGAGAGTGGAAAGAGGCTCCTCTTGGCTAGCACCAAAGTCAATTAACATCATCATTCATTCCCACCTAATGCCTACAAAACCTACCCACTCACTCACATTTCTCTTTCTCTTCCTCACAAATCCTTATACACTTCTACATTCAAATGGGATTGTAATCAACTTCATCAAAAATTTAAAACAAATCTCAATTCTGAATTATATATATGTCATATTTTACCTTCTTATAGCAAAACAACACCCACTTCATAATTAACATGATAATATTTTAATCATAATTTTTTCTTATTATACTATTAAAATGAGTTCTAAATTGGTCCTTTTATTTTGTGAGGGTTAAAGTATCAATTTTAGAATAATTTATCTCTCTCTCTCTCAATCTATATATATATATATATATATCTATATATATATACACACGCTTCTTCGATTTAGAGAAAAGTATTGTTGTGAAGTGAACGAGCGGAGAAAGTAACAAAACGTCAAAATCGAACGTTAATCCCGCTGGTAGTGTCGGAAGCTAAATGTGTCGATTTTGGAGTATAAACAAATAAAAAATGGTTACGAGGTTGGGCTGCACCAATTTCCAGTGGTCATATAAAAAGATTTGTTACTTAGTTATGATGAGATGATTAATTTTAAATAGTAAATTAAGGAATTATCATATTGTAGGTGGTTATTACAGTTTAAATGATAATAATAAATATAAAATAAAATAATAATATATTTAATCATATATTAGTTATATATATATATATATATATATATATATATATATATATATATGTGTGTGTGTGTGTGTACAAATTATTGATCTTATTGAAAGATATGATGAATAGATCAAATGAAATTAGTGCGTAAATTAGAAATATATTTGTTTCAGATTGATTAATTAGCTAGATAAATTGAATCCTACCGATTTTGAATTTGATTTATGGAATTGAATTAAATAATTTTTGCTTATGGATTTGTGTCCTTGGTAAAAATTTATTTTAGACATTAGTTACTTTAGAATTATGATGCTTTCTAATTTTTTTTTTTCATTTTATATATTAGTATTTTATTGTGATACGAAATTTAAATTTGATAAATAATGTTAAGCATATATTTTTAATGCAGATAAAGTTTCAGATTAATCAATGATTCAATTGTCCAACTGTTAATCAATTGATTCAGTGTCTTGATCTATTCAACGACTTTATTAACTTTTACAAACTAATTATAAGATTTAAGTAAAATATTTTACAAAATTAAAGACAAAAGTATTATTTTTTTTCGATTTAGTGATCTGATTATTTTCTTAAGAATGATAAATGGAACATTTTTAAATATTATTTGAGTTGTATTTTGTATTTTTTTTTAATCCTTGTTTTTGTTTCTTAATGAAACTTTATCATTTTACATTATTTTATTTTGTAAAACACTACTTTTACTATCTTTTTTTTATCAAATTCAACATAAAAAACACATGCATATGCACAAATGCATGTAAATTTTATAAACACGTATTACTTTATGCAATTAAAGTTACTTAATAATCAATTTATTGGATGTTATTAGTTTAATAAACTGATTAAAACTTTTTACATGAAATAAAATTAATATTTAATTTTCATCTAATAATGATTTTCTCTACGTATAAAAGTAATATTTATAGATTGTTTTAGAGATTTCGTATATCTTTTATAAAAGAAATTCTTGTTCGAAGTGTTAAGATTATTATTAAAGATAAAATTCTCACTTTAGATATTTAATGATATTATCTTCAAAATTGAAAGTCAAGATCATTAGTAATATTAGAACAGCCACATCAATTAAACCCTTCTGCTTGAAAACAAGTGTTAAAAGAAAAAAAAAAGCAAAGAGTATTAAAATAAGTTTTATTTCAATTTTTTTATTTTAACATTAACTTGTTTTATTGATGTCCTAATAATGATCTCTTGCTAACTTCATATAATTATCATTCTAAAAGTATATCTATCTATTATTTTTCAATTTTTTTCTAAAAAAACATACCATAGAAGAAACAAATATGGAAAACTAGGTCAAATTCATGTAAAGAAACATAAAACAATTTCCCAAAAGGATCTAAACAATACAAAATATAGAGAGCATATATCTATTATGGAAAAAATCTAAAGCAATAGTAAAAGGTAAGCTACCATGCTAAGATCAATCAAATTTATTGTTCAGTTTTAAAGAAGTAAGTTTATTAACATAATGGTTACCCTTCCTAAAAATATATGAACACTTATTCCATCTTCCTCTAAGAGACTAAGGAACAAGTTGGGTCGAGGTAAAACAAAAGATTCAATAATATTATTATTCATTACTTTGTTAAAAGAATTACTTAATATTTTGACATAATTTATATAGAATTAATGGTCATATGAATGTTAATACCCTGCTGGAACCTGAGATAATTTTTCCTCCAAATCATCCAAATCGAAAAGGTGATAGGGATAAGCCTAATGAGTTTAAAAAGGAAACTTTCAAAAGACTTAATAAAAGATAAAATGACATCAGAGGGTAAAATAGTCAACTCGAAAAAGATTTGTTGAAGTCAAGACCAGACAGACAAGGCATTAGGACATTCAAGAAAGAGATGAGAAATAGACTCCTTCTGAGAGTTATATAAAAAGCACATTGAACATGAAACGACTCCTCTTTTCTTAAACTCAATTTTCGGAGGCAACCTGCAGTATAAAAGTTTACATAAAACCAAAAACTTATAAGAGGAATGGAGGAGGACCAAATAACATTGTCTCATTCACAAGAAATCTCCATAGGAGAGATATAGCTACAAGTAGACTTCTGATTTAAGATGCCAGAATCCCTAAACATCAAATTAGGCACATCTTTCTCTTGAGAGATAATAATGTTCTTCGTATTCAGAACATCAGCAAAATCAACTAAGGAGGAGGGTAAAGACCAAGTGATCCCATTCCAAGCCTCACAAACTTTAGAAGAGAGATTGATCCTTTCAATATAAGGGATACATGTTATTAAGGAGAGATATCTCGAGGAGCACTAAAGATTATTTCAAAAATTTATATTAGCACTAGATCCCACAGTCCAGTAGGTATTTTCAAGCACCACATCATAAAAATCTTTGATACCTGACCATATAGAAGAAGAACGAAAAATAAGAATTTTTTTATACTTAGATATGAGAAACCTAACTTTCATCATAACAAATCAAGGCTTTTGACTGTAAGCAAATTTTCAAAAAAGCTTGAGGAGATAAGTTTTATTCTCAACTAGAAAATTAATAACTTGGAGACCTCATTCAAATTTGGAAAAACAAACTTTAGCCCAATTAATCGTAACAACATTTCTTATAGAATATCGCATGTTCATTCTAACTCGTATCAATTTGTTTGGTAACTCATATCAATTTGTTTGAGCAAACCAATAAAACATACTTAATAGTTTTCCCTTTTCAAGATGTCAACTTAAGTCTTTATTTTATTAATCCAAAATTAAAAATAACAAGATTTGGAAACACCAATAATGGGAACGTCAAAATAAATAAATAAATAAAATGTCTCCAAACTATACTTAAGTATAGAATTAACTCTTCTAGTAAAACTAATAAAATCATCACAAGAGAAATTACTTTAATATAATTTATATGTTGGTGAAAAGAAAAATAATTAAAACTCAAGAACTTCTTCATATTAAACAAAATATCTTCATCTACCTAAAATTAACAAAAATATCATACGAGAAAAAATAGACATACTTTTTGAATTGGCCATTTTTCTTCAATAGACAAAGTTTGAGATGGTGTTTTATTGATTAACCCTTTACTTTATATTCCATCCTTAATTAATTTACCATTATACATTTATTATGAAGTAAAATAAAAGGTTACATTTCTTATTTTTATATGAAAAACTTTAAAAACAGATAAAAATAACAACAAAATATCTGGTGTGCTCCTGTTATAAAACTTTTACAGTATTTTATTTGTAAAAGAACTTAGAATGACATTTCTTACACTGAGGGAGAATGAAAAATGAAATGGTTAGATTTAAATTTATGTACTATGTATTCTCACGCTGTTCGGAATACGTAGGATATAATATTCAGAATACAAGTCATATTTATATTTTTATATCTTCCCTTTTCTTCTCTCTGACTATTAAAACTGATAAAGTAGCAAAAAGTATTGGATTCATTCACATACTCTTGCACAGTTTTCTAACATTCCCCTTTTCTGCTTCTGCAACGAGTTTCAACTAAAATACAAAACCTACCATCATTTCTCCTTCTTTCAACTTCATTTCACACCTACCTTCATCCTCTCTTCATCCTCATCTTCATCCTCATCTTCATCCTCATCCATATCCAATTCCATGGACACAGCTCAGTGGCCACAGGTAATGAATTACATCTAACATATCACCTCATTGCTACCTTTTCTTTCCTTTTTTGCACCTGGTGCAAGTGAAACTACGTGCCCACATATCAATTTATTCATATATCTATCAATTTTCTTTGTCATATATTATACCTTTCGCTTTCCCACTTTTTCCCTTGCTTTTCCCACTTCAAAAGTTCTGATTTAATTTCTTCTCCTACATCTCTTTCTTTAGCCATATATCATACTAATTATGTACACAATTTCCTCCCCCTTCCTACCAAGAGTAAATTAATTAACCTGTTTGGATTGGTATGATATGAAGACTAAACAAAGCTGCATGGTTTGATTAATTAAGTTGTTTGTGCATGATATTGAAGGAGATGGTGGTGAAAGCAGTAGAAGATATAGTAGTGACAAATACATGTCCAAAGGTTGCAGGTGCTGTGGAAAGGAAGCCAAGGCCGCAGAAAGAACAACCTCTTAACTGTCCAAGGTGTCATTCAATTAACACCAAGTTCTGCTACTACAACAACTATAGCCTCACACAGCCTCGCTATTTCTGCAAGACTTGTAGAAGGTATTGGACAGAAGGTGGATCCCTCAGAAACATCCCTGTAGGAGGTGGCTCCAGGAAGAACAAGAGATCTACTTTTTGTTCCACACCTCATAACAATTCACCTGATAAGAAGCTTCCTGATCTGGGAATCACACCTCCATTGTCACACTCTCAAAACCCTAAGAATAATATTCATCAAGGCCAAGATCTCAATCTGGCTTTCCCAGCCACCACCCCAGATTTCAGAAACATCTCTGAATTGGTTCAACAAAACAACAACAATAGCAGCAACAACATGTCAGCTTCGGCTTCTTCTTCATCTTCAACTCCTACTACTACCACCACGCCTACCACTTCTCACCTTTCTGCATTGGAGCTTCTTACTGGGGTCACTTCAACTTCCACTGGCCTGAATTCTTTCATGCCAGCTCCCGTTCCAGCCGATCCAAATTCTGTCTACACTTGTGGCTTTCCTCTGCAAGATTTCAAGCCAACCTTGAACTTCTCTTTAGATGGGATTGGACACGGGTACGCGAGTCTGCATAATGTTCAAAGTGGGAGGCTCTTGTTTCCTTTTGAGGACTTAAAACAGGTTTCCACTACTACCGGCATGGATCAGAAGCAGCAAGGAGATTCAACTGGGTATTGGAGTGGAATGTTTGGCGGAGGATCATGGTAATTAATAAAGAGATTCATAATTATATTTTATTTACTTTCTTCTCTTGCTTTCTATTCTACCAAGTTAATTTTCTTTTGAACTTTTTGGGTTCTAATGAGTTTCCTTCAGATCATGGGGACTTTGGATTTCTTCATAACTGGCTAACAGCTGATAGGATCGATTCTTACATTGCTTTCTTTTCCTCCTCTTCTGTTGATTTCTCGTGTATCTTGCTCCTCCGCTCTTCCAAGACCAAGCTCGATGTGGGATCTTGAAATGAAGCTTATTTTAGCCAGGCTTCAGCAGTACTCGGAAAAGTAAACAAGGGTTACATTACATTAATTTGATTATATGCAATGATAGAAGTGATCAAGAAGATTAACCCCATTTTTTTAGGGTTAACATGTAGCTAGAAAGAGGGGCCGGGTAAATTAAGTGTTGCCCGTTTTCATGTAATTTCTTCCATCATCATCAATTGGTTTGATTGGCTAGCTTACCCTATTGGAAAAATGTATGTACAAGAATATGTTATATTATATAATTGGCATGTTATGTTATGGTTTAGGAATTTCACAATGTAAACATTTGGATGTGAATATCTATGTGGTGGTTGTTTGAATATTTTTTCCTTCTTTCCCTTTTCTTTGTACTGTGCATTGTTGTTTGCATAGCTTCAGGTTTAATTGAAGGTGAGTTGCAGCAAAGTATATTGATGATCATTTCCTCCACATTAAAGAAGTGTTAAGATGAAGCAGAATGTGTACTGTAATTAGCTAGAGGAGAATAAAGGCCAGGTGAGAGAGTTCTGATATCTTCACGTGACATCCCATTAAAGAACTAGTAACATTGATTAACTATAGTCATCATAACTACAAACTATAAAGCTGCTTCAATCAAAACTCCACCTACCGGCCTCCACAATAATATTTAGATCTTTATTTTGGTTTGGAAAAGAGGGTACTTTTTTTGTGATGCAGATGCAGAAAAAGATAGCATGAAAAATGAAAATGTTTTAAAAATTGTGAGGTTGAAGAGTGAGGAATGATTCATTCTGATTTTTTCTCTTTCTCTCTCACAAATTGACACCGTTGATGATTGCTTGCGTCCCACCTCTTCTTCCTTTGTTTGTGTATTCCAATTGAAAGAAGAAAAAAAAGTGACAAGGATCTGACACATGACATACCCTGTTATCTTCTATTTTCCTCTTTCTTTTTCGATGTGGGCCCCGTAAACATTCCCCTAGGCATGTGTGCTAATAAGAATAACTACACACTCTCTCAGTCCCACTTGCTTCATCAATTCATGTACATTCCTACCCAACTTCTCTTCTATATCCATCTTTGTCTTTTTATCTTCAGTCTGCGCTGTAAGCCACTACCACTAATCAAAATCATTAAACAACATTAAACAAAATAATATCCTCTCATTTCTCCCATTTTATTTATAATTTTATATCATTTTATTCAATAATATATATATTGCGTCAAGACAACAGCAGCAAATAAAAAATCTAGTAATGACAAGATGGATGAAAATTTTAATTTGAAAAATCATTTTTAAGAGTATAAATAGAAATCAAAAGGATTATTGAAGGAGAATTTACAAATCAGTTGAAGAAAGAACTTTGATAACTTTAGGAATTGTTATTTCAAAGAGAAAATTTTACAAAATACAACATCTCTCCCCTTCTCTTTTCATGATTTCTTTAATATGTATAAAAGTAATTGTTAATTTAACAAATTTTACAAAATATCTTATTTTTTTTTATTGAGAAATGCTTCTTATTTTTTTAAAATATGATTAGGTACTAAAATAGACGTATTTAGAAATACGGTTAGCTATTAAAATATGTATTTACTATAATATTATTTCGGTCAAGAGATGTTCTTTATGTATATTGTAAATATGGATTGAATTGAGAAAACTCTCTTTTTAAGCTGACTTTATCATGTTTTTGTGTTGATATTGATTTTTGAAACGTTTTTGTCAATTTTTTTTTACGATGTAAAGGTTAAGAATGATATTATTCTTTGTTTTTATGTTAAAATAAAACTTCTTTATCGAGTTGTTGTGATGTGGCTTTTGAAAGATATGTTGTTATTCTTTAACCACTTTTTATTTTTTTTATTAATTAAATCATTATTAAACTTTTTTTTTACTGTTTTAATATTATCTCACAAGCTAACATCTTGATTTTTACTCTTTCACAAGCATGTACGAAAATATAATCTTATACTAGAATCGAGGTTATAGATTGAGAGGTTACAAAAGAAATCGTTTGATATCGTGTTAAAAATGTTATCTTTTATCTAAAATAAACATACAATTCATTTACTTTTTAAGGGAATATGATCGGTATGTAATTGATTTTCAATTTCATCTGCTGAAATGCACAGTATCTTAGAATTTTATGACTCTCACATAAATATAGAAGAGAAATTTACCCAGATTCATATTCTTTAATGATCTATGTTAATCTTCAAATGCTCTTTGATGATCTTTGTTAATCTTGAAATTTTCCCCTTTCTTCCTTCTCTCTTCTTTTTATCCCTTATTCTTTTCTTAATGGTAAAAAAAGAGACCGTACATACACAGGTAAAAATTGACAACCAATTTTTGAAAGTGTATTATTTTTTATATTCTGAAGGGAAAGGAGAGGAATTTATTTTATATTATAATAATATAAAATCCCCACTGACTTTATTAGTAACAACCATCACATTGACCTTTCTTTTATTAAAGTCAGCCCTATAAATTACATGGACCATAATTATAATAATATTTATTTCAAATATTCTTACAATCTCCTACTTAGTCCATGTTATGACTTGAAGATTCAACAACCATAAGAGCGCACTTTTAATTGAAATAATCAAATCATCATCCTTAATAAGAATTAAATCAATCGAATCATGGCGATCCATGTCAATAAACGACATATTTCTTCCATGTATCACAAATCAATTCAATTCTTAAACCATTCATTAAAGAATACTGTAATCTTTGAATTACAACACATATTATATGTTATCACACCAAAACAATGCATGTACATAACATAATGTGGATAACAACCATACATAAGCAGAAACATAACTTTAATTGAATTCACACGTGTCAAACAATACAAGCAAATTATACACATCATGCTAATCATGCTAACAAGGACTTATCAATTATTCCCATGTCTCTCACATGACCAGAAAATATTTTAGGTGACAACCCTTTAGTTAGTGGATTCGCTATCATTTGATTAGTACCAATATGCTCAATTGACACTCTTTGTTTCTGTACTTCATCCTTAACTGACAAGTACTTTAAATCCACGTGTTTTGCACCTTTGGAATACTTGTCATTCTTAGAAAAGAAAACAGCTACAGAATTATCACAATAGATTCTCAGTGGTCTAGCAATGTTGTGAACAACATTAAGCCCTGAGATAAAGTTCCGCAGCCATAATGCATGAACTGTGGCTTCAAAACATGCCACAAATTCAGCCTCCATGGTAGAAGTAGCGATGATAGACTCTTTTGCACTTTTCCGTGAGATTGCTCCTTTAGCCAACATAAAGATATAACCAAATGTTGACTTTCTTGAGTTTATACATCCAGCATAATCTGAATCTGAGTAACCCACAACTTCAAGGTTATCTGCCCTTCTATAAATAAGCATGTGATCCTTGGTGCCTTGTAAATACCTAAGGATTTTCTTTACAGCTTTCCAGTGATCCATTCCGGGATTACTTTGGTAGCGACTTAACATTCCGACTGCAAAACTTATATCTGGTCGAGTGCAAGTCTGAATATACATCAAGCTACCAACCACTGAAGCATAAGGAATAGACTCCATTTCTTTTCGTTCCAAATCATTTTTGGGACATTGCATTTAACTGAATTTATCTTCCTTCTGAATTGGAACTATCCCTGAAGAACAACTTTCCATTCTGAATCTCTCTAACACCTTTTTGATATATCCCTTTTGAGACAATCCCAACACTCCTTGTGATCTTTCACGAAATATCTCTATTCCTATCACACAGGATGCCTCACCCATATCTTTCATCTCAAATTTGTTAGAGAGAAATTTCTTTACATCATGTAACAAAACAATGTCATTAGTAGCAAGGAGAATGTCATCAACATATAGAACCAATATAATAAACTTGCTCCCACTGACCTTCATGTAGATACACCGATCAACAATATTCTCTACAAAACCATATGACAAAATAGTATCATTAAACTTGAGATACCATTGTCTGGAAGCTTGTTTAAGTCCATATATTGACTTCTTTAACTTACACACAAGCTTTTCCTTTCCTGTGGTCAT
>Ga0209489_100464_pt1 | contig 75843 bp, 43 predicted proteins | sample SiratrowhiteBW_FD_187527 | JGI IMG/M metagenome (GOLD analysis project Ga0209489, IMG submission 187527) | Root nodule microbial communities of legume samples collected from California, USA - Siratro white BW (SPAdes) (version 2) | ecosystem: Host-associated > Plants > Roots > Nodule | place...
ATATATATATATATATATATATATATATATATATATATATATATATAATGTTTATTTTCAAAATTAAAATAATATTGTTTAGTTCTTACATTCTTCCATATGCAGTTTGAAACCAATTAGTTGAGTTGTATTACAGTAGAGATGCTTTAAACAATGTTTTTAATGTTTTTTTGACATTGTGCTATTTTTACCCTATTTGATGAATTTAATGAGGGAGAATTAGTGTGATTGTGATTGTTATTTGGTTGTTATTTGTATGGTTATCTAATATTTTTCTTGAGTAGTTTTAACTATAGTCTGCATTGACCACAAGGCATGAAATTTTCTTCTTTACGTCTTACTCAAAGTCAGAGCTTAAGTTTGAATGACTTTATGTGTTCTTCATACGTTTCTAACTTGTCCTCATGTGTCTAGGTCATTTTTCCTTGCCTGCCATTTATTGTGTTGGATCGTTAGCTCTAGCCATTGTCAGATGCTCAATCCTTTAGAGGCCAACTATGATAACAACGATGAAAAATACAATAAAAGAGGGTTCAATTGTGTTTTTAATTAAATTTAAAAACTGTTTGCATATATTGTCTAATGAGAAATGTTAATATGATAGTTTTGTTCATCAAGTGATGTAATCATAATGCTTGTGTATAATTAATCACAACATGAGCTATTTGGAAACTTTCATTAAAACACTTGAGTAAGAAGTTGTTAATGCATTTTCTTGTAATGACTCTCCTTCCTAAGTTAGTGTTGACAATAATAACATGTAATGTAAAGAAGATAAGAAAGAGAAAAATATACACAATATTTTATCTTGGTTCGTATGTTGTACCAGACTACATCTAGTTCTCAATCAACGTATTGAGTTATATACTAGGCATACTAATGTTGCACATTTCGTGTATTCTTAGGATTATAGCCACTCCTGACTAATCTTTTAAGTTTTCTTTCCACAAGTCTCTCTTGGCTTAACTAAATATTCTTTCCCAAGCTATTTCTGACTCAACAAGTATTCTTTTGAATCGTAACAACTCCTAGTTGACATGTTAAAAAACATTCTTTTCCAGGTCACTCCTGACTCGATCAAGTATTCTTTCAACAAGTCAGTCCTGACTTAAAGAGTATTCTTTCGTATTACAACCACTCCTGACTAATCTTGTTAAAAGGTATTATTTACTAATCCACTGTTGACTAAATGAGTATTCTTTGAGCTCCTAGCCACTCTTGGCTAAGGTAGAAAACTTATGTATTTGTATGATCAACAAATCAATGTATTTGCTCTCTATGGATGGATTGTGTCTTACAACGAATACAAGGGTAAACACTCTTTCGTAGTTAGCTGGATGAACATTCATAGTGCTTTTCATGAAGCTTTATGAGGCTTAGAAAATCTAGATAACATTTTGGCACCGGTAACCTTTGCTCTCTATTTCTTCTTCTTGATAAAATGTTTTATATAAGAATTGGAAGGAGAGAAAGTCATTGCAGAACACTATTTCTCACTGTTGAGCACCTTCAACTCACTTGAATATCCTTCTAAGTATACAAGCTTGAAAATAGACATTGCATTAAATGCATTCCATGTAGCTTTAAATATATTCCTTCTTTACACAACATCATTAATTGCTAATAATACTCATCTCCTAGGTAGCATAGCCTTTTGCACCATCTCATGGTAAAAGTGTACATCGTACAAGGCAAATAGTTGGATCAAGGTTGAAATACTCTTTGTGTTATGAATTTGTAGAAGAAAGCCATTTAAGTTCTTCATTTAAGAGATCACTTTGAACATATCTCTTTGGTCAGATGGAAGCAATAAACATTCTCTATAACATAAATTAAAACACACACACAAACACACACACACACAAGTGCACACACATGCACACACATAAATATATCTATGTACATATTGTTTGATCTTGTGCATATTTTATCAAATATAGAGAAAGAGCATAATATTATATTGTCTAACAAACAAAACACTTCATGATGATCTAATGTTAAAACCAATTGTCTTACAAATGATGCATGATCATGCTTTATGCTGTGATTTTTAGCATTTAATCAACATCGTAATGTATTGGACTTTTATTCTAACAATACTCTTACTCAGTGACTCAGATGACACTTCCACTTGATAACATCTGAGTGAGGATATAAGTTGATGCACTCACTAGAATGACTTAGACGATAGTCTCACTTAGTGACTCAAAAGAAACCTTTTATATTACGACACAAACACTTAAAAATGTAACTATCTTCCTATGTTTTTTTGAACCATATTTCCATCTCATGTCATAACATTTCTCATTTCAAAATAGGAAATTATTATATTCTAGTTTTATATGCAAAATAGAAATTATAAACTCAACATGATCTTGAAAAATGTCAAACACACACAACTGATGTTACTTAGATTTTACATACAATTAAAAAAATTAAAAAATACCCAACTATTAATAAGACTTCTTAAATCTTAATATATTTTAATCATACTTAAATTTCAAATGAACTTAATTTTACTAGATAACAATCTACTCCAATTCTTCATCCTCATATGTTATCTCAAAATTTGATGACAACATGCACATCCATTGAAAATTTTTTAATCTTATTAATGCCATAGCAAGTATCATAAAAGAACTTCCAATATTTGCTTAAGATTCAAAATGATTAACACAAGAATACTAGTTAATCTTCATTTTTTTAACTCTTCAAAACACTTTTTACAATAATCTATCCAAAACGAATAAATATTTTTTTGAGTCAAACAGATTTAAAAGGAGTCATTATATTCGAAAAATCTTCAACAAACCTTATATAATACCTTGTTATATTGATGAATCTTTTAATTTCGGTAAAGTTTTCAACACATTTTCATTAAAGAAACGACTTCTCCGTTATACCAAACTACTACTATTCCTTATATTGAAGTAACATTAGTTGTAATACCGTAATTTTAAACATTCAATTTAAAATCAATTTTATAATTTAAACTAATCTAATAATATTCTGATTGAACATATTAATAATACAGATTACAAACACTCTTTATCCTATAACCAATTATCATCTAATTATTTTAAAGAAATATTTTAAAATCAAACATTCCCCATATTTTGTGCATGGCATGTATTCCCTAAAGTTCATTCTGATTGAACATATTAATAATACAGATTACAAACACTCTTTATCCTATAACCAATTATCATCTAATTATTTTAAAGAAATATTTTAAAATCAAACATTCCCCATATTTTGTGCATGGCATGTATTCCCTAAAGTTCATTCATCAAAATAAAGATTCATCTCATAATAAATTTTGTAAATTCGTTCCATGATAAAATTGACCATTAAAAAAAGTAGAAAAATATGATATTTTAAAACTGCAACTTTCCATAGGAAAGGACAGATGATATATTATTATATTTGATAGTTAATGATTTTAAAATTATGACATCCTTTCCATGACGTGAATTCACCTACTTGCCATGAATGCTCAACCACCAAAAAACAGTCGCACTCAACCTTGCATAATCCAAGCCATACACAGCTCATAGACTCATGAGACCCGAACAACTTTGTGCTTCAATTTAATATAAATCACTTCAATAATAACAACAAAGTTATTAGATTTTTTTTTGATAATTTATTAGTTTTTTTACCATGTTATTCACACTATTATTCATAGTCAAAAAAAGAAAATCACTATTACTCATATTACTTGTTTGTATCTTGCTTAGCTTTTGGTAAGTAGTAAATATTTAAGATCTATCTTTGGTTTAAGAATTTTACATCGTAGTTTCACAAAGCATATTAAAAGAGTTTAAGCAATTTCTCTGCCTCTATGATTATGGAAATATTAAGAGAGGAAAAGAACGAAATTAACTATTCATTTAAGATATATAAAAAGAAGAAAGAAAAGTGAGAGTAATAAATCATTTTGTTTTTTTTTTCTTTTGATTTTCTTTAAAAACTATTTTAAGAAATTCCGGAGATTTATCTTTTTAGTCTAATTGTTTAACATTGTAATTTGTTAAAGTATTTTAACAACATTTAAACTATTTTAAACAAAATATGATTAACAGAAAAAATGAGCTAATCATTGGAAGGAGATGAAAAGAGAGAAAATTATCACATTCTACTAATTAAATTTTGAACTGTATGATGATCAATTTTTGTTAAGTATAACTTTGCATGGTACACCAATAAAGAAAAAGTGTATTTCTTTATTAAGACGTAAAAGTTTTGTATTAAAATAATATCTTTTGTTTCATTTCACACAACTTTAAAAATATTTGTTTTTAATTTTTTTTAATTTCTTGTCTTGGTTTTTATTTTTTAATAAATTTATACTCTCATCCAAGCTATACACAATTTTTTTTCTTACTATAATTCACCCAATATTAGCTAAATAAGTCCTTGATAAATCCAACTACACATAAAAAGATACAATAGTCCTTAAAAATATAAAAAAAAAAAACTTGTATCCTAAACCTCAGAAATTATAAATTTATGTCACGTTTAATATTTGAAATTTATAAGAATAATTCTTACAACTCAATTTTGTAAAACCTTTTTATATACTTCATTTTTTATACTTATTTTATCTTATACTTTTCTCTTTTCTCTCTATTTCTCTCTCTTTATTAGAATTCTTTTTATGAATTATGTTTTTTCGTAGTAAATTTTTCAAATATTTCTTACAATTGCAAAACTTAAGACATATTTAAACAAGTTTGCCCATAAAAATTTCTAAAAAGGAGAGGAATACAATATAATATATTTTTATGATATAAACTAATTCATACAAATTTTCTCGTAATTTTCATTTTAAATTGCATATAAAGTACTTTAAGTTGTATGGCAAAGAGAACACTTCTAGAAAAGTTGGTTGAAAATAGAATTTATCCACGTATTAAAATTGCTAATTAAGTTGAATCTTGGTCCAATTCATACATGTGCTTGGTGGTTAATTATAAAATGATTAGTGAGAAGAGGTTTTGCACTATTCACTTCATATTGTAAAGCAATATGTCATATTGTGTATTAATTTAAGCATGAATTTTGGAAGTAGTAGCAACAGGTACAGAGGCAGAGTAATTTCATATATTACTTTGAAAAAATCTTAAAGCTGTGTACGACTTTGCAAAGAGAGAGAGATTTGAAACAGAGAAGAAAAACATAGAAATTACAGACACGAAAATAATAGTCAAACATTACCGGTGCCGCCGGTCAACGGTTGATAAACCTCTCTCTCTAAAGCTCTCTCCTTCTCTCTCTTGCTGGGTCTTTGAATTCTGTGGAGGAGCTTCTTGGGTTCTCTCAATTTTTACCTCTTCCGGGTCTGACCGAAAAGGCTGAATTTTTTTTGCTTTCAGGGAAAAATTTCTGCTTTTCAATTTCTGGGTTTCCAAGCTTGGTTTAGAAGGAAATGGCAGTAAGTTTCAAAATTTTGTTTTTTTTTTTCTCTTCTATTTTGTTTTTTTCATTTTGGTATGATTTTGTTGAGTTTCATGTGTGTTTGTTATTGCTGTGAAAATTGTGGAGAAGGGTAAGGAATCTCAGCTTGGTTTCAATTTCTTACAATATTATCTTGTGCATCGTCCTGTGTTTGTTGGAGTTTCTTTTTCTTCACTGTTTATCTCTTTTGTTCATCTTCTCAAGCTTTGATATGGTTGACCAAACTTAGGGGCTTACTTTTTTTGGTCAACTCTTGGTCTCTCCACACACAAATCAACCATTAGCAGCTTCATCTTCCTGGTTCTTGGAGCATGAAGCAAGTCAGTCAGGATCTTATTAGAGTTTTCTTTTGTTTGTTTAAGCCGGTAGTTTCATAAATCATGTTTGTTAACAATTTGACATAGCCTTGCGATTACTGAATGGAGGCTTGTTTCGGTTCAGACCTGTTCTTTGTACGGCGTGGATCATGTAACTATACAATGAAATTTGCAATTGGGTGTGTTTGAGACTTGTTAGAGTTTTGGTTGAATCAAAATATGACAAATTAAGCAGTTAATTGAATTTTAATTTTAACTGAGTTTGTTCTTTTGCCGTGATTCCACGTTTAAGTTATAGAAATAAACCGTATGAATTGCAGCGTTCACTTTGGAATTTGTTGCATTGGATTTGTAGTCTTTGTTTTTCTGACTTACAAGGGAATATGCACCTTGGTTTTGGTGTCTAAATGTTTACCTCAGTAAGAGTTACGTGCGAGAGTCATTTTTTTTTGTGGGGATAAGACCTGCAATGTTAAATGGTATTGTATGTTGAGCATTTAAGTGCAAACAAGAGTTAAAATGTCAGTTCGATGATTGTAAAAAGTATAATTATGGATGCTATGCTTGCCATTGAGTTGATGGTGCTTAAAGGCTGGTTTTATTATGGCTGGAAAGTGATTTCATATTAGTGGTTGCTTCTTTCACTAATCCTAATATTGTTCCTTGGTGTTATAGAAGTAGATGGAAGTGATGCATAGCTAAGAGTAAATGTTTAACTTTTAAAGTTTCACAATTTTTAGAGAAAGGAATAAATGTGTTGATAGTCTTGGTAGCATGGGTGTGGATTTGAAGCAAGATTTCTCTTGGTATGAAAATACACCTGATTGTATTAGTCATGACTTTTTTAGCAACATGTTTGGATTACTTGTGTATAGATTTTTCTGATTCCGTGGGTTTTGGTTTGGTTCTCCCAGGCTTGTTTGTATTCTCTTTTTTGTTTCTTTATACCTAGCCTAAAAAAGCATATGATTGTTGAGGGATGAGGTGCTAACCTTGTTGGGATGTCATTCCCTCATAGTGATCCTATCTTGATGCGTTTTATTTAAAAGGGTGGATGAATATACTGCTGTTGTAAAACTAGTCCTAATTCTTATAATTAATTGATTGTCACTGCCTAATTGCATTTTGGTTCTTAAATTTAGACTTGAGTGACCAGTTCCTCAAAGATCAGCATGAACTCAATGTAGAGTTGGTTTACATGTTATGTTTATCAAGTGACATTTTTAATTTTTTTTACCTTTAAGGTGTTAAAAAACATGGACAAGATAGACAACTTGTTTCCAATATTTTTTCTTGATAGTTAAGGAGGGCCAAATACTGATCATATGACTTTTTAAGGGAATTAAAATATCATTAGTTGTGATTTTTTATAGTAGAATACCATAACTTCCCTGCTTGAGGTTAGTAAAAAGACTAAAATAGACTATTTTAATATTTATTTAGAAAGAGAGAAATGCATTTCAGACATGCATTGACATTGATGAATGCTAATTTTCGTCTTTCAGCTGTGTTCTATCATTTTCATGTTCCGAAGCCCCTTGTAGCATATGCATTAGGAGGGTATCAAGAAAGTTATTAGAAAGCATTCTGTTAACAAGGATGTTTGTGAATAAGTTGTCCTTTGGTACATAATGACATTTCTTGAGAACTGGAACTTGTCTTTGACATTAGACAGAAGGGCATTCTCCTTGTACATACTTTATATGACAAGCCACAACACATGTTTGCATAATTTGAGTCCATAAACTGATAAGAGATCACAGTGATGAGGTTTGATGATTTATGAGGAATAAAGCAAATTGAACACCTACATGTACAATGGAGTTTACTTTATTTATTATCTCATTGTTTTTCCTAACATGTTTCTCATCACAAAGCATTTAGGGTTAGAGTTACTTTTAGTCTCTCCATCAGTTCAAGATTTTTCCAAACATTTTGTTGTGAAAGGTAAAAAACATTGGAAAATTGTTAATCATGTATTTTGTGTATAGTACACTGTTACTTATTCAGATACCTATGTAGATGTACCATGACTAGATAAACTACTAACGTACAAAGATTGGGGAACTTTGGCAACAAAATTGCAATGGCCTCTGTATTTTTTTCAGCAGAAACACATATGAAATCATGTTTGAGCCAAAGTGGCTATTCATTAAGTCGATAATTACATAAACATTCCTTCATGGTAGAAGAACAACGTGTGGCCTTAGCATCGGTTTTTTCTAGAGAGATACACTAATTTATACTCTGTTTGGATAGGGAAAGAAAGAAATAAGATGAAAATTATAGTAGAGAAAAAAAAAAAAAACATGAGAAAAAATGTAGATTTTAAGTTTCCTAGATTAAGAAAAGAAGATATAAAAAGAAAAGTTGAGTTCTTTCTTTGCTTGTTTGGTTGGATAGAAAAGTGAAAAGGAAGTATTTTTACATATAATGACATTTATACCCTTTCTTTTTCATATTTCTAAAAAAAATGTATTATACAGCATTGTCATTTCATTTCATTTAATTGGGATGTGTAGATTGTTATTGTTAGAGATCCCATAATGCTTAGAGATATGATCAAATTATAATATATAAGTAGGTGCAAATTTTATTTTACAAGCTAATTTTGTAAGATTGAGCTAAGCTTAAAGTTCACTTTCTAAGAGTTATGTTTGTTGCATTCTTTCTTTTCTTGGCGCCTGGGATGAGAATATTATGCACAAAACCCAGTGTTTTTTTTTTTCTTTGTTATTTTCCATACTAACCAAACCAGTGAAAAACACTACTTTGCTATTTCTCTCTTGGCTGTTTCTTTCCTGCTAATTTCTCAAGGTCCAAATCAAGCATTAGTTTATTCATACCCTAATGCATTGTATTAAACAAAATTATATGAATGTCATAAGTTGCCCTTATTGTGAAGATTCTTGTGTAAATTCTTCTAATAGTAAGATTGACAGCCACACCTTTTTGGAAGTGATCTTGTATTATGCTGAATATTTTAGTGTGTTCTCAATTATATACATTATTCTGTCCTAGAATCTGGTGCAAGGGAATGCCTGACCTTAGGCAGTATTTCTGGAGGGTCTTTGTGTTCCTCTTACTGCTTCCGACTGCAGGAAGAGCAAAAGGAACTTCTAAACTCAATTAGAGGCATTGCTGGAAGCTAGTGTCTGAGATTGAAGATTCTATGTTGTGCTTTATATTTATAGTGGAGATAGCATATTTTGGCTGTGATCATTTTTGATTCAGGGATTGAGTTTACTTTAAGATTTTATCCCTTCTATACCAGCTTCCAGAAAGGGTAACAGTTATCTGATGAGGCTGAAATCATTGATCATCAGTTCTGTGCCCTTACCTGAAAGTAGCAAAGTGCATGCCCTTTAGCATCGAAGCAAAAAGAAGCAATCTTTCTGTTTTTCGGTTGTTCTTTGCTTTACTAATGATTGCGATTCTTGATTATGAGTGGCGATAGGGCATTTATTCTGGTGTTTCTTTACTGAAACTTTGCTTGACAAGCTCTTTTCAATGTGACACTTTTGCAGCAACGTTCTCATGTACCCAAATTTGGCAATTGGGACAGTGGAGAGAATGTTCCTTACACAGCATATTTTGACAAGGCCCGGAAAGGTCGAACTGGTGCAAGAATAATAAATCCAAATGACCCTGAGGAAAATTCTGATTTGGGTCTTGACAATCCATCATCTGAGCACCTACCTCCATCCAAACCAAGAGTTAGTTCAGAGGATCCATCTGGAAAGGGATCATTGCATTTGGAAGATGATCCTAAGCATTTCGTCGACTCTCCAGCTCGACACGACAATGTAAGCAATAGGAGTGGCAGCAGAAGCCACGGAGTAGCTTCTGCTGATAACCGTAGAAGGCCTTCTATGCAAAGTGCTGGATCTGAGCACAGCATTGACCGTTCTCCGCTTCATCGCCAGGCCAGAGCCCCAGGCAGAGACAGTCCCCAGTGGGAACCAAAGAATTCATATGACAACATCCAGGGCACACCAGGGAGATCTCGGTTAAGACAGGCTAACCGCGGAGATGAAACAGTTAGTTTTCTTTTCTGCCACCTTTGTTTTACCATGCATGGCATGAAAAAAGGAAAAAAAAAATAGAAATTTGTATATGTAGTAAATGGGCAAAAAGGATCTTATGGCAAATAGTATTTATGAAAATTTGGTCTTTAACTAAGTCTAATGAGATCATGTGATCAATGTATCAATGTAGTCAACCTCAGGGGTTAGGATCCTCCAAATTTAAAAGACAGATGCAGGGTACTGCAATCAATTTCTGAGGGTTTAAAAACTTTTTTGAGTTAGTTTTCTTTCTATATTTGTGACTGCAGAGAATCTGTTTCCCCAACCTCACCTAGTTGGATAAGGCCTTTGTTGTTGTTGCTTTTATAGTACTACCAAGGATTTGACCTTGTTGTCTTAGTGAGATTTTCTTTGGGTGAAACACCATCTTTATGATTTTGGCATTTTTACAATGCAGCCAGATAAAGGTGCAGCTGTTCCAAAGTTTGGTGACTGGGATGTGAACAACCCTGCATCAGCAGATGGCTTTACTCACATTTTCAACAAAGTGAGGGAGGAGAGACAGGGAGGGCCAGCACAAGTTCCGGGCACGCCTAACGATAGACCACAACATAACAAGGGCCAATTCAATGATGACAAAGTCCAGGTATGCCTGCTTACAGTGAGATATTTGTTTGAACAAGCTTCTTCATAGGTAATTCTAGCTGAGAAAAATAAGAAGAAAAAACAAAATGATTTCTTTCACCAGTTAAAATCAGTTTATGTACATGTTAAAAGTAAAAAATGTACAGAATCCGTATGAGAGAGTTTCTACAACTTAACTTATGCATAAATTAACTTATGAAAAAGGCTAATTTCAATTTTTGTTCTCATTGTTCTCTTTCAGAAGTACTTATTCCAAACAACCCTTAGATGTGTTAGTTTTGAGTTTCCACATACTAATGCTTATCTTTTACCATTTCTTGCTTCTTCAGTGTTGCTGCTTTGCTTGGGGCAGAAAATGATTTCTTGGACTTGAAGTGTGAATGAAATTCTGAACAACAATGATGTTAAAGATACTGTTGTGAATGGTCATGAGGTGTGTGTAGCTCTTGTACATATCCAAGGCTCTCTCTCCGGAAGGAAGACATCAATGAAGTAAATTTATTGCAACTACTTTGTGCAATTTCTTTTCCCTTTTGTTTCCTTCTAATATTCAACAAGATTGTGTTACTGTTATGCAACTCTGTGCATGCAAGATTGTGATTTTTCTTTGTTTTTTTTGCTCTTTTTGAGCCTTCTGTTGTGTTACTGTTATGCTTTACAATTCAAATTAACTGTATTTACCTGAGATATAGAAGGAGATTGGTTATATAATTCTTTTCCATTGAATTAATGGGTTGTGACTTGAGTTCTATTGTGTATATGTTGGTGTTGAACTCCTCCAGTTAGGACTCATCACAAATTTTGATCAATCTCATAATTTGATGAATCCAAATCACTCCTAATTGAAAAATTCCTATTGGAAAAGTCAAAATCAAGTTATGTATAAATTAACATTAATTTTCTAGAAAAATAATTTTATTTTATTTTCTTATTTGTCTCTCCTAAAAACACTCTTAAAAAAGAGTGTATAAACATACCTTTAATGTTACTAATTTCATATTCTATGTGAATGCTTCACTTGCTCACCATAACCTTTGATGGCTAGGCCATGTTCTTTGAAGTTTTTCTTTTCCTAATAAAGTGGTTCCACTATATTAAATTCATTCATCTATAAGAATAAACAATGAGATTTGGTGTGTATAATTTTTTTTTTCCAAAATTGCTTTTAAACAATATATATATATTTGTTAATTTTCTTTTAACCATTTCGTTCAACTTTTATGTTTCAATATCTCTTACACAAAAAAATAAAAACAGAATAAATAAATAAAATGTTTTTAAAAATTATTTTTTAATTATAATATTTAGTAATAATTCATATTACTTATTTAAATTTTTTAAAAAATGCAAATGTATGTCTTTTCGTTTGTTTACATAATAACAAATATACATTTTTTGTATGAGAAATTTTCAAGTCCAGCCCAAACGATGATGCAGTTAGTCTCATAGCTTTGACCTGATCAAACTTTTCCAATTTGAATGATTATTTTTCTTGTCGTAAGGAAAGTAACTGGAGGGAAGTTGTGTTGCAAAACTTTGTCGAATGTGTGAGACTGTATTTCAATAAAGTTTTCCATTATAAGAGAAGAAACTAGTATGGTAATGAATTGAGCTTTTCTCCTAAGCCTAAATCAATTTATGTATTTCAAATTTTTAGAGAACCTAGACCACAGAATTTATATAAAAGTTAGATGAATAAAATAATTTTACTTTATTAAAAAATAAAACTTATTTTGAGGGAAATTACATCCCTACCTTATGATATTTACTCATATTATACTTGAAACTTTACAAATGATAACATTTAAGTGTGAGTTTAATTATATTTATTTTTCAAAAAATATTTATGGATATTTTTTTATGATATAAAATTTGTGTTTTATACCTGAATTTGTGTCAATTCATAAATATTTATTAAATTATAGAAAATAAAAATTAAAGTAAAAAAATATAACATTATCAATAATTTGATGAAATATACGATCATTTTAATGTGAAATAACAAATTTTAAAATAGATTATCCAACAAATTAAGATCTTTTAGATAAATTAAAATAAAAAAGAACAAAAATTTCTAATTTATAATTATGATCACTATAAAAAATATATAAAAATAAAACTAAATACGTTAGAAAACATCTTCCTATATCATGTTTTTATCAACATCATCCATGAAAGTATTAAAATAGAAATCTTCTCAAGTATAATGACTCGAAAATAACGTCTAAAAATTTATATTTTAATAAGTAATACTAAATTCCTAAAATTTAGTAAGCGACATCCAATTCTTTTATATTATTTATTTTAAAATTAAATTCAGGTGTAGTGACGTTTATCTAAATTGTATTTATACTTTTTACTTTGTTTTCATTATTGCAGTGGCCTCTTTATATGCGTTAATGTGAAAATAAAATGTATTTTTTATTCTTTTAAAATTTAAAGAGATACGTGCCTAACATAAAAAGAGAGATAAACATAATTAGAGGGTCTCAGATAAATAAATATAAGTAGGTGATTTTTCGGGATGAGAGGTCCCGGATTTTGTATATGTATTTATTTTGAGATTGGTAACATTGTTTTCTAAAAAAGTTAAGGGTGGTAATATTTTTATTAAAACTGATATTTTTAAAGCTTTATATATTTTAGTTGGAATTTCTTTTGTCACAGACGCTCCATCATTTTTGTTTTCATGTTATCTTGTAATTCATTTTGCTTTCAATAAAAATAAATGAGAATATGGTTGAGTATTTTAATTTTTGGAGGGATGTCTATCAAGGTGATCCTTTATCATTTCTATTTTTTTATTTAGCTTAATAAATGTTTAGTAAAGAGATTTCTCATTTGGCTTCTTTTTATATGATTCTTTTTATGATTAGTCTTAAGAGTAAAGATTTTCCTACCCATGCCTTTTATGCAGATAAAAATTTTGTTTTTATAGCGTCACTAGGAAATCTTAGATCAATATTATGTAATTCTTATATGTTTATAGTTCTATTTCGAGCGAGAGTGGATAAACTTTTATAAAAGTTTCTTTTTCACTCCTGATGAATTTTATTTCTTTTAATAATAATATTTGCAGTATTCTTGGATGTCATAGAGACACTATTTCTTGTAATTACCTTCGTGTTTCTATCTTTTCTAGTGCTCCTAAAATGTATATTTTTTAAGATTTAGCTGATAGAGTAAAGAGTAAGCTTGCTTCTTGAAAATGTAAGTGCCTTAGTATCATGAGATATGTACAATTTGTTAATTTTGTTATCTCTGGTATTATATATCCTATAATTTTCATATTTACAATTCACATATTGTACTATATGCCGACCAACCACTGTGGGCCGACTGGAATATGTCCTCGGTCGGGACCCACCATCGAGTCAATAGCCCTAAATAACCATCTTGTGGTGAGCACGTGGGGTGTGCCAAAAACAGGAATATTGCAGGTACGCACAAATGGTAACTAAATATCCTGTAATTAATGTTTGCCACGAAATCATATAGTAGAAGAGAATGGGCCCAAATCCATTAAGCCCACTATTACACTTATAAATACAGGCTCAATCATCTCAAGCCAGGTATATCTAAACTCTGATCTTTATTCCTGCACACTCTAATCCTAAATTGACTTGAGCGTCAGAGTGTCTGCAGGACCCCCCTTCCGGGACGGTGAATTTCAGAGCATTCAGTACGCTAAGGAGCAGTTCTTGGAGCAGTCAGGGAATCAGCACGAGGAGATATTGTTGTTGCTAGAGCCAACCGGTCCTGTGCGATAACATTTTGGCGCCCACCGTGGGGCCGAGATTGACCTAGCAACGATGGTGACGACAAGGAACAATCACGATGGTCAGCAAGCCAATCAGGAAGGAAACCCCTCGGCCATCCTAGCCGAGATGCGAAGAGAGCTAGAACTGATGCGCAAACTGCGAGAAGACGATAGGTTGTAGAGGGAGGAAGAGCGGCTGCGCCAGGCGGGCGCCAACGACGCCCTTCAAGAGGAAAATGAAAGGCTCCGACAGAGGCTCGAGAGGACCGAAAAGGCGCAGCACAACAGAAACGATCATGCGGAAGGAGACAGGTCCCGACCGACCGAACAGCCACAACCCGACCGCGAAAGGAACGAGCCCCAGCGAGAACGTCCGGCGGAAACTTCTCGCCGGGACGACCAGAACGCGACATCGCGAAGTGTCGAGGATTCGGCAGATCACCAGTTCCCTTTCACCTATGACATACTGGCAACTAAGTTGCCGCCCAACTGGAATAATCCCACATTGGACATGGCACTACAGACCCAGACGAACACATCGACTCGTACGTTTCCCAGGTAACCTTGTTTACGACGGACGGATACATATATTGCAAGGTCTTCCCAACCTCCTTGAGGGGGGCGGCGCTCAGCTGGTTTACCCGCCTACCCCCGGATCGATAGAATCTTTCGCGACCTTGAAGGCCAAATTTATAGCCCAATTTGCAATGAGTAAGCCACATCAGATGACGTCGGTTGCGTTGGTGAACATCCGACAGGAGAAGGGGGAATCCCTCAAGTCTTTCATGGCAAGGTTCGGACAGGTCGCTCTCGGCATACGCGGACTCCTACCGGAAGTAGCAATGGCATATTTGATCACAGCGCTTAGGCCGGGGCCGTTCGCAGACAGTTTGGCCATGCAACCCTCGGCCAACATGGACGATCTCTGCCGAAGGGCTACTCAATTTATGCAGGTAGAAGAATTGCGACAGTATTCGAGAGGTGAGCAAGGCCAGGGGAGAAGGGGCGATCGATCATCCAACCCCCATGATTCAGGGACACATCCGGCATGCAGAGGTTCACAAAGCACACACCACTCAATACCGGCCGGACGCGCATCCTTGAGGAAGCTTTGAGTGTCGACCTCATTAAGGAACCAAGGAGGGGCGTATCGCCCCAGGATGCCGACCGGAGTAAGTACTGCCAGTACCATCATTGTCATGGTCATATAACAGGGGAATGTGCGGCCCTCAAGGACAAGATCGAGGAGCTGATCCAGGCAGGCCACCTGCAGAGATATGTTGCAAGGCAACGACAGTACGGGCGACGCCAAGAGCGCAATCCCAGGGGAAGGAGTCATCGTGAGAAAAGCGAAAGTCCGAGGGCATGGGAGGAAAGGCGAAGGAACAGTAGCCAATCAAGAGAAAAAAGCCCCCCACGCCGTGCAGATACTGGGAAGACAGTTGTTAATGCCATTTCCGGAGGATTTGGTAGGGGAGGATCGTCCAGCTCGGCCAGGAAAAGACACCTCCGGGCAATCCAAAGCGTGCACATGATCAGCTGACGGGTGCTTCGTAGTATGCCAAATATCACTTTCACTGACCGGGATTTCCGGGCTATCAATACCCAGCAGGATGATCCAATGGTTATCACCATCGATCTGGCGAACTGTGAAGTAAGAAAGACATTGGTGGACCAAGGCAGCTCTGTCGACGTACTCTACTGGAGGACGTTCAGAAAGATGGGATTAGAGGAAAGCGAGATAATCCCTTTGGATAAGCAGATAGTGGGATTCTCCGAAGAACGGGTAGACACAAAAGGATACATTGACTTGCACACCAAGTTCGGGGAGCCCGGCTGGGGACAGAGAACCATCTCTGTCAGGTATATAGTGGTGGATGTTAACATGTCCTACAATGCGTTGTTAGGGCGGCCGTCCTTGAACAAACTTGGAGCCATAGTCTACACGCCGCATCTGGCAATGAAGTTCCCATCCGACCGAGGCACCGTGGCGACCGTTTACGCCGACCAGAAAACGGTCAGGGAGTGCTATGTGGCGAGTCTGAAACTGAAACCGACTGAGACGACCGCGAAGAGAAACGTCGCCCAGAGGATGGTTGCCATGACGGATCTCGACCCTAGGATCAATGATGATGTAAGGATGAAGCCGAGTAACGACGTTACCAAGTGGCAGTTGGCAGGAGAAGGCCAAAACACTCGGTTAGGCAGAGGCATGACAGAAAGCGAAGTCAAGAGGGTAACCAAATTGCTGGCAGATAACAGGGATCTCTTTGCCTGGATGGTCGAAGACATGCCCGGAGTGGACCCAAGAGTGATGTCCCACAGACTCTCCGTATGTAAGGAAGCTCGGCCGGTTGCCCAAAAGAAAAGAAGAATGAGTGAGGAAAAAAGGAATGCAGCTGCACTTGAAGTGCAAAAACTACTAGAGGCCGGATTTATAAAAGAAATTCATTACACCACATGGTTGGAAAATGTGGTGCTGGTAAAAAAGAGCAATGGACAATGGAGGATGTGCGTCGACTATACGAGTTTGAACAAAGCCTGTCCGAAGGACGCATACCCGCTGCCCAGTATTAACCACCTGGTACACGAGGCGGCCGGTAACAAGGTGCTCAGCTTTCTAGACGCATGTTCGGGGTATAACCAAATTCCGATGTACGACCGAGATGTGGGAAAGACAACATTTATCACCGAGGCCTCGAACTATTGTTATCAAGTCATGCCCTTCGGGCTGAAGAATGCAGGTGCTACTTACCAGAGGTTAATGGATCGAGTGTTCAGGGATCAGGTAGGCCGGAACGTGGAAGTTTATGTTGATGACATGGTGGTGAAGTCCGCCACGTTCGACCAACATCTGACTGACCTAGAAGAAGTATTCGGCCGGCTTCGAAAGTTCAACATGAGACTCAACCCAGCAAAATGTGTGTTTGGTGTAGAAGGAGGAAAATTCTTGGGATTCATGCTCACGCATAGGGGGATAGAAGCTAACCCCGACAAGTGCTTGGCCATATTAGACACACAAAGCCCCACCACTCTGAAGGAGGTACAAAGCCTTGTTGGCAAACTCACGTCTCTCTCCAGATTCTTACCCTGATTGGCGGAAAAAATAAGGCCGATCTTGAAAACATTGAAAAAGGCGGACAGGTTCCAGTGGAGCAACGAGTGTGAGAAAACCTTCATAGAGATAAAGGCGACAGTATCATCAACCCCTATCCTACAGAAACCGACCCTAGGAGGCGGACTCCTATTGTACATCTCTCCTTCTGAGGATGCCATCAGTGCAGCTTTGGTGCAACAGGAGGACCAAAAACCGGTTTATTTTGTAGGACGGGCCTTGCAAGATGCAGAGACCAGATATCAGCTAATAGAAAAGGCCGCGTTGGCGGTCGTGTATGCCGCTAGAAGACTCCGACCATATTTTCAGAGTCACCTAGTGACAGTGAAGACCGATTATCCGGTGGGGAAGATCCTTTTGAGGCTTGAGCTGGCCGGACGAATGATATCGTGGTCGGTCGAGCTCTCGGAGTTCGGATTGAAGTTCGAACGGAGAGGGCCCATTAAGGCGCAATGCCTGGCCGACTTTGTGTTAGAACTCTAAACACCGGAGCAGCAAGTTGTATGGACGTTGTATGTGGATGGTTCATCCAACAGTGAGCAGTGTGGAGCGGAAGTCATTTTGGAAAGCCCGGGCGGGCTGAAAGTGGAGCAATCGTTGCACTTCAACTTCAAGGCATCTAACAATCAAGCTGAATACGAGGCCCTCATAGCTGGATTAAACCTAGCAGGAGACATGGGAGTCAAGCAACTGAAATGTTTGACCGACTCCCAATTGACGGTCGGTCAGATCAACGGGACTTTTCAGGTAAAGGATCCGCTATTAACAAGGTACTATCAAAAGGTGTCTACCCTCCTCTCCAAATTCCAACATGCAGAGGTCCAATATGTGCCTAGGAGCAAAAACGGAAGGGCAAATGCATTATCTAAACTTGCACTAGGCAAAAAGAAAGGCAGATTCGACACTGTCATTCAGCTTACCCTGAGCAACCCAACCGTATCAGAAGAAGATTGTATGAACATTGAGATGACGGAAGACTGGCGGTCGCCCATTATCCAAACCCTGAAAACACTGCTGACGGGGGATGCTGTGGCAGATAAGGTGTTGGCCAAGAAAGCCGCCCGATATGTCCTAATAGCCGACGACCTATATAAACGAGGCTTCACAACCCCACTTTTAAAGTGCCTGGGGAAAGAGCAGTCTGAGTATGTGATGAACGAGTTACACAACGGAATTTCTGGCATGCACTCCGGTCATAAGACTTTAGCCGCCAGAATAGTCCGGGCCGGATAGTACTGGCCGACCGTCCGCTAGGATTGCGCCGAATACGTGAAGAAGTGCAAAAGTTGTCAGCAAAACGGACCGCTTATCCGTCAACCGCCAACCGACTTGCAGATCATAAGTGTTCCTTGGCCTTTCGCCAAATGGGAAATGGATATCCTAGGTCCTTTTCCACCGGCAACCGGACAACTGCGATTCTTAATTGTGGCAGTGGACTATTTTACAAAATGGATAGAGGCCGAACCCCTGGCCAAGATCACGACCGCCAATGTTCAAAACTTCACGTGGAAGCTAATTTGCAGGTTCGGCGTTCCTCATACGGTCATCACTGACAACGACCGACAGTTTGTAGACCGAAAGCTAGAAGCCTTCTTCACTGAGCTAGGGGTCAAACACATAACCAGTTCGGTGGAGCACCACAGACGAATGGTCAGGCGGAGGCCGCCAACAAGGTAATCTTGTCTCAGCTAAAGAAAAGGTTAGGAGCTGCCAAAGGAAAATGGACCGACGAGTTACTCGAAGCCTTATGGGCGTATCGCTGCACACCGCAGACATCTACAGGGGAGTTCCTATATAACCTCACTTACGGGACGGACGCCATGTTGCCGGTCGAGATAGGAGAAACCACAATAAGAAGACAATTGAGAGACCTTTCACTGAACAACGAATGCATGAAAACCGAGTTAGATCTCCTTGATAAACTCAGAGAGAAGACAAGGATAAAGGAAGCAGTCTGTAAGCACAGGGAAGCTTGCAGGTATAATGCTAAGGTAAATCTGAGGAGTTTTCAGCAAGGCGACCTCGTTTGGAGAATTATTGGCGATGCCAGGAAGAATCAGACGGATGGAAAGTTCGCGGCCAACTGGGAAGGCCCCTACAGAGTCAGCCAGGTGTTAGGCAAAGGAGCGGTTAAGCTGGAACAGCTGGATGGGAAGTAGATTTCCAATACCTCGAATGCAGACCACCTCAAATTTTATTTCAGTTAAAGTCACGAATTGGTTTTGTTTTTATTATTCAGACTTATGTGTGTTAGTTAACTTTTTCAACGATGTACTCTTTCCTACCTATGACATTTTTTCCCTAAGGAGGGTTTTGGCTAAGGAGGTTTTAACGAGGTACCGCACGCAAAAAGAATCGCAGTTCTCTTTTACATTCCGTGCAGGTTTTACATCCCATGCGGCCGACTGAAAGGTGGCCTCGCTCAAGGTGCTCTTGGCTTACCATGAGACCTCCATTCGCGAGCAACTGACTGACCGAAAGGTGGCCTCGCTCAAGGTGTTCTTGGCTTACCATGAGACCTCCATTCGTGATCAACTGGCCGACCGAAAGCTGGCCTCGCTCAAGGTGCTCTTGGCTTACCATGAGACCTCCCTTCGCGATCAACTGGCCGACCGAAAGGTAGCCTCGCTCAAGGTGCTCTTGGCTTACCATGAGACCTCCATTCGCGATCAAACTGGCCGACCGAAAGGTGGCCTCAAGGTACTCTTGGCCTACCATGAAACCTCCCTTCGTGATCAACTGGCCGACCGAAAGGTGGCCTCGCTCAAGGTGCTCTTGGCTTACCATGAGACCTCCCTTTGCGATCAACTGGCCGACCGAAAGGTGGCCTCGCTCAAGGTGCTCTTGGCTTACCACGAGACCTCCATTCGCGATCAAACTGGCCGACCGAAAGGTGGCCTCAAGGTACTCTTGGCCTACCATGAGACCTCCATTCGCGATCAACTGGCCGACCGGGTAGTCGCCCATTTAAGACGCTCTTAGGTTGCTACGAAACCATTCGCGTTATTATACCGACCGATAAAGAACTCGTTTTAATCTTTAAGTTAAGCATTATTTATCAGATTCTTATATGCAACCGAGCGTTAATTAATTGCCAAGCATGCTAGTCGGTGATAAACAAATTATACAAGTATAGCGAAAGTCATTATCATTCCAAAAACCGACCGATAAAGTCATTGTTATACACATGTGGCAAAAGAAAGGTAAAACTGGTCGAATACAAGCCATTCAAATTACAAAAGCTAGTCTGACAGTATCACTTCGGGGTCCGGTTGATCCCCTTCAGCAGCCGAACGCCCGCCACCCTCGTCATCCTCGCCCTCCTCATCTGACACATCCATTGCTGACACCAGCTCACCCCGGTAGATATCCTTGCGATCGAGAAACTTACCCTCACCAATGGGAACCTGGTAGAAGAAGGCAGCTTGCCTCACGGCCTGCATAAAGCCTAAATCATGTTGTTCAAGAACGAAACCTTTGAACTCAACCAGGTCGTCCTCAGCTTTCTTCTGTTGTAGCCGCTCTTCCTCCAGGTCTAGGGTAAGTTTAGTCACTTTATCGGTCAGATCCGCGATATCTAGACTCAGGTGCTCCACCCGGCCGGCAGCGGCCCTCTCTTTCTCCTCGGCCGACCAGCATTGTTCCTTCAGCGATCGGTTCTCCCCCCCAGGTCTTCTACCAGCTTCCTTAGGCTTAGAATTTCGCCTTTCGCTCACTCGTTGTCCGCTTGGGCACCTTTCAGGGAAGAGGAGGGTTCGGCCAGCTGATTCTTCAAACTCTCCACGGCCGAGGAGTCATCCTTCATCAATTCCTCTCCCGCCACTCGGCTCAGCAGAAGCGCCCGAACATTACTTCCAGCAAAACGTCCCTAAGCTCTTTGCGGGCGTCGGGAGCAAATTGATTTTTTTCGTAGTCATTCAACCCGATGACTACGCGGTCGGCTACCATAATTTTTTTATTCAAAAAATTGCAAGTGGTGGCCTTCTCTTGATCAGTGGCCCCCTCCTTGAGACGTTTGGGCGACCGCTGAGAGGATGATCGGTTGGAGTTGCGTCTGGATTTTCTTTTTTCTGATGGCCTAGGTTGGCCGGCAGGAGAAGGAGGCACTACAGCCAGAGGTTCCGCCTTCTGGGGCGCAGGTGTTCGGGGAACAGATTTCCCTTTGTCCTTGGCCGGCGGCTTGCTCTTCCCGACCAGGGCAGAGGACATCAAGTCTTTAAAAACCTTGTTCATGATGGGAGTCCGGGAAGCAAGGATGTCTGCAAGAAAACCATGCGGTCAGTAATCGTTCAAATGCGGGTCAAACAGAAATATAAAACATACCAAATACCGCGCTCGCCGGATCTTCATACCAATAGGTGTTGAGGATATCTCGGGCGGGAATACCCCTCAGAAGGGAGTCAAGCACAGAAAGTGCAGAGCTATCCTCTGCCGATAATCCCGACCGTGGCCAAAATGTGACGCGAGTAGGGGATCTTGTCCAATACAAGGGAAACTTAGGCTCCTCCCCGTCAAATATGTATCCCCGGCCGACCTCTCCAAAGGTAATTTTAATATACGTATCTTTAAAGTGTTTATAGGAGGACGAGAAGGGCTTAAACAGACAGTTGCGCGCCTAGCTAATAAGGGACAGCCAACCTACCTTCTTTCCCGACCGGCTCTGGTAATGGGTAAAGAATAAGGGAATAGTAGGAGTAAGGCCTAGGGCAGCACAGACAAACTGAAACGCCGTAACGTACGCCCAGCCGTTAGGGTGCAACTGGGTGGGAGCGACATTTAGGTAACAGAGGACGTCCGTGCAAAAATTATCAAACGGGATGACAAGGCAAGAATCCTTCATCACCCGTTCATACATGAAAAAGAAGTCTGCAGGGTAAGAGCCCCGACCGTCAAATACCCAGTCGGTAGTTAGGCATCTACACAGAGAAAAGGCATGGTCCGGGACGGACGACTCTACAATGTCCTGGCCATCGACTAAGTCCCTAAGAGCGGCAGTGGTGAGGTATTTGGAATACGCCGTCCGGACGTCCTGAACCACCCAGTCATCGTTGGAAAGGCTAACTTCATTAGCATCTTCCACGTTGTTACTGGAGGCCTGAGACTCTACCCCCCTGTTCTCTACCACAGGTTCCTCTACCCTTCACCCCTCATCTCTACCAGTAGAAGGGCTACCCTCATCAGAGGTACTACCCAGCGATTCCCCAATACGGTCGACCCCCTGCTCGGCTACGTTCATACGGTCATTCGAGGAAGACCGACTACTCGAAGAACCAGAAACGGAATAAGAATGCAAAGAGTAGGAAGCCGTGGTTACCTCAAAGGATGGCAATGGACGACCGAAGACTTGGCGGAGCTACTCGGCTTAAGAAACGAAAACGACAGCGAATCCTGGGATCCAAGGGCTATTTATAGCCAAAACTTGGGGTGACGTGGCCGCACCTGCGTCGTCGGATTTATCCCCTCCCAAATGGCTCAGATCCACGCACCCACGACTTCACGCACGGAACCCGAGAGGCGTGAAGCTACAGTACGAGCGAATGCAGCACTACAATTGCTCTCGGTCGGCTCCACTGACAAATACGAAAGGTTGATCGGCCGGTCATCTTTAATCCTTTTCGGTCACTTTCGTGCCCTCAAGGACTGGGGGGCCTATGTACTATACGCCGACCGACCACTGTGGGCCGACTGGAATATGTCATCGGTCGGGACCCACCATCGAGTCAATAGTCCTAAATAACCATTTTGTGGTGAGCACGTGGGGTGTGCCAAAAACAGAAATATTGCAAGTACGCACAAATAGTAACTAAATATCCTGTAATTAATGTTTGCCACGAAATCATATAGTAGAAGAGAATGGGTCCAAATCCATTAAGCCCACTATTACACTTATAAATATAGGCTCAATCATCTCAAGCCAGGTATCTCTAAACTCTGATCTTTATTCCTGCACACTCTAACCCTAAATTGACTTGAGCGTCAGAGTGCCTACAGGACCTCCCTCCCGAGACGGTAAATTTCAGAGCATTCGGTACGCTAAAAAGTAGTTCTTGGAGCAGTCAGGAAATCAGCATAAGGAGATATTGTTGTTGCTAAAGCCAACCGATCCTGTACGATAACACATATAAATATGTTAAAAAAGCTGAGTAAACGAGTTAAGAATTTTATCACTGATTGGTGATGATCCTAAAAGTGACCTTTTTATTCTGAGTTAGAAGTCTGTACGTGATCCTAAGCAAAATAAGGATTTGCAAAATCTTAAAAAATTAGAATAAATCTTACCTTCTTCAGGTTGCATGAGATTTTACATATAATGCTAAACTTTGGTCTGGTTTAATGTGTGATAGGCTTTTTCACTTTAAATTGTGACATTTTTAATAATTACATTATTTGAACAAATTATATATTAATCTTATTGATAGTTAATTTCTATGATAAAAAAGAAATCTAAGATGAAGGTTTGCTTTTAAAAATAGAATTCAGTTATTGCACCTTAATATAATAATAAAAGAAACATGTGGGCAAACAACAGGAAAACGATTGGCTAAGTAAAAGAATGATATTTAATGCAAAAGTTGTAAAGAAAAGTAGAAAAGAATGATATTTAATGCAAAAGTTGTAAAGAAAAGTAATAGATGTTTTTTCTTTGATAGGAGCAATGCGTGTTGAAATGGATTAGAAAGAGATTGTAGAGTGTTGGAAGGTTTTTCTCAAAAGAACAAAGAAGAGAAGCTAAAGGATAGAAGTGAAGTCTGAGGATTATGCTTCATTTCAACTTTAATTGCAGAGAGCATTGAAGGTCTATTGAAGGGAAGATTGAAGAACACACATATCTTCAGGTAAACGCAAACCACATCCTCCCCTTCATCAGTTTCGTTTTTCAATTTTTCAATTCCTGTCTTGATTTGCAATTACAATTTTATACATTCAGATTTTAATTTTTAAGGATTTTGAAGTTTGTGGGACTGTATTATCATTGCAACTGTGATATCTGTTAGAATGTCTTTGCTAACTCCAAAATTTCGTAATTAAGACTTTAAAATCATGTGTGATCCATTTAAAGATAGTGCTCTGTTTACCCATTATATCTTTGTTTTTGCTGATTTTTTTTCAATCATACAATTATTTATGAGCAACAAATGAATTAAATTAAACACAAAATATAAACATGACATATTCTTAGTTTCTAACTAATATAGTTTATACAAAAGATTGAATAGCAGAATTTGCAATAACAAAACTTGTTTTAGTCCATTTATTTGCTGCATCTTACACAGTTCAGAATTTTGATATAAGGTCCCACACCCTATGTGCAAGTATAATAGTTTTGGCCCTTGTCATGGACGTAAACATCTTATTCCAATACTTCAATTTGAGATAGTGCAAATGCAGATTGACAAGACAATAAATTCTGATTTACCATGATAGTGGTCTTGATCATTTTGGTTCTATGTTCTTCTTCAACTACATTCAGTATACTTGAATTGATTCCTTTTTTTTTTTGGTATGTTGTTGTGCTTTAATCATTCTTTATAAGGCCTTTCTTAGATGCTGCCCTTCTTGTGTCATCATACAGAGCTTCACTTTATTTCTTCCCTTGCTTCCTCTTTCAACCTATATACCCTGCAAACTATCCAACAGACCACTTTCTTTGGGTTTCTGCTCCCCAATTAGTGGAGACAGAAATCAAGATACCTTGTAAACTAACTCTATACATTACACTACTCAAAAATTACATTAGAGTTTTGTTGTCAAACCTTCACATCAACTCATACCAAATCATACATACTAAGCAATTCTCTTTATTTTAATGTTTTTAGGCACTCACAGGATATTGATACCTCCCAATTAGTAAGACAAAATTACACCTAATTTTTATATTTAAGCCATAACCAAGTGTTGATTTGGGTCATGCAGCATACTCCTCTATATCAACCGTTTCTTAATTAAAAATATTCTTAAATATGATTCTAAATACTCTAAATAATTGTTATCCGCGTTCCTTTCCACATATTTTTCTATTTAAGTTCAATTTCAAGATGTAAAAAATTGGAAGTTAGCCTCAAATTGATTATGTTTCATTGAATTAGGGAAACGCACAAACGCACATGCGATGATCTACCTTTCAAAGAATTAGATAGATGAGAGAGTATTTCATGCCATTTTCTCTCATTAGAATGTCATCTATGGTTTTCAGAATCACTCAAATACTTGACCATTGGAATGATTGGAATATATACCAAAAACTATTCATTAGGGGTTGTCCTTTGTTATTTTATCATTATTGTCTTGATCATTGTTTTCACCTTTTAATGTGATAACTCACACTAGGCACATTTTTTCAACCCTACGTACTCCCTTTTGTATAATATGTTACCTTTAGGATGTGCACGTATCTTTTAATATTTCATTCCCATCCTCCAAAATATCTTTTTCAGCTTATAATTACATGAGGTTGTTATTTCCTTATAGAAACATGTCCTTCAAAGTTCAGGTGATAATCATGTGAACTTAGTTAAACTAGGATACAATGGAGTCTCTGCATCTGTAGACATATTCTCATACACATGCACTACTTAAGTAAAAGATTATATCATAACATCATGGTTCATTTCTTTTAATTGACGATCCATAAATAACCTCTTTTGTTTGGTACAGTTGGCAAATATAGCATTACTCTATACTACGTGCATGTTGTATAATTGCTAACAATTAAAGTCATCACTTTGAAGATGCTTCCGAACTTTTGTAACATGTAACCTCATTCCATTCAAATAGTTCATAAAAAGGCATCTAGTCCTCACTCTATCATGATTACTACTGATATTACCTTACTTAAGAAACAAGTTACATAGTCTATTTATTCATATATCTAAACTAATATATCTAAACTACTAAAGATTCTTTCTAGATTCTCTTATTTGGTATGCATTTGTTAAAAGAATATACATTATCATATTGTTGGTGTAATTGTTTTGGACTATTGTTTTTCTCATCTGCAACTCATTTGATTATGTTTAGGCAAAAGAAAAAGATAAACAAAAAGCTTTCATTTGCTCAAATTGGAAAGGATTAAGGGTGCATTATCGAAGTCTTGAGAAAATCATAGACATTATAAAGGATCAAGGTAAATAATTTTTTATGACATTTTTTTTGACATTGAATTATTATTCAATATTATTAAAAGAATAATAACTTTTTTTACATAAATTTGATTTTATCTCTTGGTACATCCAACAATAATAATAACATTCGTATGTCGCTGGGTTAGCTTAGTTATATAAATTTTACAATTACACTAGTGTTGATTATAAATCATATAGACTAAACCCGCAAAGGATATATTATTTATGGGATCTCTCGTGACAATTTCCACCTATGCATTTGATCTCCCTCTTTTCCTTTTTAAAGGGTTAAAATTCACTCTTTTATAATTTTTTTTGAGTATGTTACTAAGTCTTTGTAAACAATAATTTCATATACTTTTTTTCTTATTTGTTCACGTAATAATTGAATTTGACATTAAAAGTTTCAATTGTAGTTAGATATGATGATAAACACATAAAAAAAATTCGTTTTGAATTCTCTTACAAAATATTATAAATTTCTTGAAAAAATCATATTTATGGACTAAGAGATATGCCCATGTAAATATAGCATAATCATATAATGACTAATTCATACATCTTATCACCAAAACTTAACTTCAATAGTTCTACTAATAGAAATCACAGTTACAAATATGAAGGAAGGTTTTATTTTGTCCCTTACCTTTACAGAGAATGAGTTTTTAAAGAAATTTTAGACAATCCTTTTTATAGATATATTGAATATATTTTAAATTATTTTCATACTAATATGCTAAAATATTTATGCAATTACCATCTCTCATCTTCTTTCAAAATATGACATGTTACATTTTGGTTACTTAGTTTTTAAAGTTAACTTTCGGCATAATATTTTGTTTCTTGGTTGTAAGATGTACAAATTCATCATTGTATCTAACTAGGGATGGAAACTAGTTAGGGTGAGTTTGTGCCTCACTATTCCTATCTCCATCCCTAAATTGAAATTCATCTTAATCTCTGCCCCCATAGGTATGAAATATTTTTATTCTCATTCTTATCAGATAGTGGGCACACCTTATTAAAAAAGAATAAAAGACTTAGTTAAACCAAGAGAGGATGAATTGGTTTTAATTCATCCTACAAATGAAATTAAAACTCATTGTACACATGAAACTTTTAAATAAAATACTTTAACCAAGTTAGGATAATACTTGCTTTGCATTTCAACAAAACTCTTGAGTCCTTGATTTCTCAACAGTTCTTAGAAAATGAGTCCTTCACTTCTAAAGAAGTCAAGAAGAATGAATTTATGGGTCAATTTTGTTTACTCTAAAATCTCTTATATTCCTTTCTGGCTTTCTTTCCACTAGTCCAACCTTCAATTAACGTAGGAAATTTAAAAAAAGAAAAGGTTTTGCTTTTTTTTGATTGTAGATCTCTTTTACTTTTTACTTTGTGAAGGAGAGACCATTTTCAGGAAGTTTTTGAGAGAAAGAGAATGGAAAGTGCTAGGAGATGAAAATGCTCATCCTAATCGTTTAATTCAAACAAATAGTTATTATCCTTAAACCCTTTTCAAATATATTTATTGACTCAAATATGACCACTTAGGGATATTGAAAATGTATTTAAATAAATTAGTCAAACTAAATATAGAAAAAAACCATTTTTGACAAGTATAACTACTTCAAACAGTATCCTTAATCAATTAAATGTAAGAGGAAATCATTAAGTTGTTCCTCTTTTTTCAAACACATCAAATCTAAATAATTGATCATCATTCGCGATAATCGATTAAAGGTCAAGAAAAGAAAAGAAAACACATATAGATAATCGATTAAACCTCGAGGTAATTGATCAAAACAATAACAACACAATAAATTTACAAACAAATAATTTATTAAATAACAAAACAATAGACATCTTAAAACAACAAACAACTTAGATTAACATATTCATCTATATATCAATTGATTACCACATCCAAAGAAAATTTAAAATCTTAAATATTCAATAACAAATTCAAAGAAAAATTAATATTTTTAAACATTCAAGAAACTGTTCATCTGGATATTTTCTAGGAGTTATATTGTTCTTTACATTTTTTTGATCCTAGATTACCTTGAGAAACTACTTTTCCTAGATTGTGAAGTTGTAGTTAGTTCTAAAAGGGAAGTTGAATGGAGTCTGAACTCAAATTGTGGATTATAAATAATCAAAGGCAATATAAAACAAAGTATTAAATAGAGATAAGTAGACACAAATTTATACTGATTTACCCTACAACCAGAACTACATCCAATTCCCTTAAGCAAATCGCTTAAGAGCTTTCACTAAAACAAGTTTTCACATCTCTCTGGGAATGAGTATCCGTACACCTCTCTAGGCACGAGTTTCAACGCCTTTTGCAGGGATGAGTATTCTACACCTCTCCAGGTAACGAGTACTCACACCTTTCTAAGAAAAGTATTCTATATCTCTTCAAATAAACCAGTCCTAATCTTCCATTGAGATTGATAGCTCTCAACAATGAGAAACACTATAAAAAAGAGAGAACAATGAAAGTTCACAAGATATACATCACAGGGTGAAGGATTTATAATAGTTTAGCACACATCTCCTTTTAGAATAACAAATATATATGATCAATGAATCTCGTTCTTAATATTTCTCTAGTATGTCATCAAATATTTCTGAGATTCTTCTTCATCTTTAACAATCTTTATATAGCTTTTGGAACAATGACCTTTGAAGCTTGTATTTGCTTTAGATGAAAGCTTCTGCACTGAATATCTTCTATATATTCTTGATTGTTTAGTCATTTGAAAACATTCCTTTATTGTACCCATCTCGAATGTTGAGACTTAATGTAATAATTTCTTTCCCTATGAGTCTCATTCTTCTCTTTGTCTTTTATTCTCTCAGACGTTATATATAGAAACTTTAGCTTCCATATAATCTTTACATTTTTATGACATATTTTAACCCTATGATCTCTTTCTTTCTTTGTAGGAATTTGATTGTTAAGCTTTGTCATATATTCACTTGATCTTTTTGTAACTAATACAATTCATCATCTTCATTGCATTTGAAATTCTAAATGGAAACTTCATATATAATTAATTCTTTGCGTCTTGAATGTATAACTTTTATCCTTTATGCATTTGATTTATTTTTATTTCAAATTCTTTGATTTTTGATGCTTTGACTTTTCCTAAAAATCTTCTTCCCGATTTTCACACTATTGCTTCATTTATCGTCAATCAATTTCTTGATAAGGAAACGTCTGATATATCCTTTCATTCTTGACTTGATCATATTTATGCTTGTATTGCACTTTGAACATCTTTCATGATTTCATAATTCTGATTATTGAGACTTGATTCTTCTTTAATCATCTTTCTACAAATCTCATTATGTGCTTCTTCTTCAACTATATTTACGCTTGAATAAGAAATGTTTGATTTAATATATTTTGCATGTCGTTTAGTGTTGTAGTCGTGAGTCAATCAAAATCATCATATAACCACTTAGATATATTTGAAACATAATCTTTCAAATTTTTGAATTATAATTTTTTTTTTTATTCTAGAGATTGATATAATTTCCAAATCTTCTAGATCTGTATAATTTTTAAACATTAAAGTAAATCAAACTTGAACACAATCAAATTATATCAAAACATATTTTTTAAATTCATTTAATATCATAAAATGCTAAATTCTTTGCTTAAAGAATGAAAGCTTTCTCTAACAATCTAATCAACATAGTTTTTATTTAAACATTGATTTGTGTTGATTAATAATATAAAAAATAAGTTTCGAAATCATTTTAAAATATTAGAGAGTAATTATAGAATGTAAGTATTAAGTTTAGAAACTCATTGTCATGATAGATCGTCTGTCGTGAGAATGAAGAACATTGATCAATTCGTCTGGTGCTTTCAATGTTAGTTTCATCTATAATGAAGGTTGACCAGATCATTTGATGTTTTTTTGTTTGCTTCTAATATTTGAAAAATTCATCCAACATGACTATGTGCTATAGATTCGTGTAATGTGAATTTGCATTGTTGGTTCATCCATCATGTTGAGATCATATGTCTAGTGTATTGTTTAATGCATCATGCATCATTCATCATGATATCATCTAGTCTTTGTAGTCATCCATTATCAATAGATCTTCTAAAGATGTCTTGCTTGATGAATTATCTATCAAGACCTTTTTTTAAGATGGTTTATCGTCTATGTGTTGTAAGACGTCTAAATGATCTTGTCCTTTGGAATCATCCAACACGTTGACTCTTACAATGTCGTCTAGCTAGTATAATTAAAAAGTCCTAAGATTCTAGCATTCATATCATCTAGTACGTTTTAACTTAGTCTTTATAGCAAGACCATCTTGACAAGTGCCTCTGATCTTCATAAACTGAAGGAATCAGTTCTTGTGTACTCATCTGATTGTATTAGTCCAGTTTCATGTAATAGGTCTTTCGCTATATCTTCATACTTATTAGTTTGGTTATACCTTTCACATATCTTATAGTATTTATTATCATCAAACACATATGACTCTCTTATCATAAGATCATATGACAAGTATTAGATTGTTTGGTGGATATGCTCTTCTACGCCTTAACCATGCACATTCATCATTTTCATTTAAACATGATCTATTGGATGATGCATGATTCAAATCTTGTACATAGATGTTGTTTAAGTCTCTTTTCAATCAAGGGAATTATATCATAATTATTTTGGACAATTATACACCAGTGTAATTCAAAGATTACCTTTAATCTTTTATCACAAGGTTGGCTTGTACTTAAGATGTTTTCCTTCAACTGGTAGTTCATCCTTGACTGAATCAATTCTGCCTATTCCTCCAAACTCAAGAATCATTCCTTTATCAAAAATAACAAAATCATTTTCCTTCTCTTTGAATTGAACAAACTTTGTTATCACCAGTCATATGTCCTCAACAACTATTGTTAAGATGCCTCATGGAGTTAGTCTTAATAATTGAGTTTTTAGAATTACCTTTTGCCATGTAATAGATTACTTCCACTTGTGTGCATGTTGATAAATTTTTTTTAGCAAGGCTTTCTTTATTTCCACATATTTCCTTGATCTTTGTCCATATATCTTTAACACTTTTGCAAGATAAGATTTTCATATAAATATCCACAATTAATGTAGAAAAAATGATATGTTTTACCTTTGCATCAATTTGTGATTTTTTTCCCAGTCCAAAAATCACTACCTTTCTATTTTATGCATTGTTAATCTCCAAAATATTTCGATCCTTACAATAATCTGCAAATAATCTCATTGTACTTTTCCAAATAGAAAAGTTGTCTCCAAAGAACAAGAGAGTCTGGTTTTAGTTTCCTAAGAAAACATATTTAACATAACTATTAAACAAAAATAGGGTGTATGCTTTGAATACTTTAGAAAACTAGTTCTAAGGCCAAGTGTTAATAAATTTACCCTTTCTTCAAGTTCTTTTAAATATTTTTTTCAATTTGAAAAATTTAATGCAATTAATTTGACAATCAAAATTGGTAAAAGATTGGCTAACAACAATATAAAGAAGATAGGAAATATAAAGAAGATAGGAAAATGCTAACAATGAATGAATATCTATAAAAGGCTATAGTATACCTACTATAACAAAATGGAATTTTTTAGGTAAGTTGTAATTTATTCCTAAGAGGAAATTATCAATAATAGGTAGATATTTATTATACTAGAAGAAAAGTTATTAATAAAGATTGAACTAATGGTATATGATTTTAAAGAAGTAATAATCAAAGTAATTACTAACTAAACCAGAATTTGAATTCAAAGAGATTAGTTTATATACTAGTTAAAAGTAAAAATTTGGAGAAGTTATATAAAATAGTTTATATGTCTATTTCTCTGAAGTCTAAGAGATTAGTTTATATACTAGTAAAAAATAACAGTTTGGAGAAGTTTTATAAAATAGTTTATATGTCTTTTTCTCTGAATTCAAAAATTTTCCTCTTTTTCTCTTTTATAAGTCTTTCCAGAGAAAATTATTTAAATAGACCCTTAAAAGATTCAAGAATCTTACCTTATCTTAACTTTTCCACTTGTAAAGCCAAAAAAGTTTGGATATGGTCTCTTTTAAGAAGGGGATCCAAATAGTTGATCTAAATTTGTGATTATAATGTTTTTATGCCCCTACAATGTTTGTTGTTTTGTACTCCCATAATTATTGGAAAACTACCAATTATCTTTGTATTGTGTCCTTGGCATCCTCAACTAGAAAGTTTTGAAGACCATTGATGAGTTTTTGAACATTTTATCTAAAGTTAAAATTGTTTTTATATTGAATATCACTTATTACCTTTGTAGTTTAGTTGTCTTTCTTAGGGCTCACCATATGTACCTTCATGTGTGGTTGTAATGGCATCCCATATCTTTTTGACTTTCTTGTAGCTATATAGTATTTCTTATACTCAAACTTAGATCAAACATAGTAGATGATATTTCATACCTTGGTATTTTAGTGGAGGATGTTAAAATTCTTATATTTCAAATTTATCTATGTTACCAAAATTTCTACTCTTAAAATAACCCCCGCAGAATGGGTAATTTTGATGTATATTTCTATTTTGTCCTTTTCCCTTCAAGTTTGTTAACTTTTTCTATAAAAGGAAGGCCTTGCGTTTAAGACCTCAATAATTTGAAGATTGATATTTTTTATACATTGTAAAAGAATAGTAATAGCATCTCACTCTCCAAATTACTTATTAAAATTATCTAATAACAAAATATAAATACAGTTGTTTTCAGTATTTAAATTTTCTTATTCCTTTAGAGGTACACAATTTTATTTTACTCTTGTTTTATTAATTATTTTTAAATATATTTTATCATTACATAATAATTTATTTGACATCCTAAAAAAGTGTAGCCAATATGCATTAACTAATTTCGTTACATGTATCCATTAAATGGATATACAAATGATACTTTTTTTTAATTATCAATATTTCATGTGCATAGATAATGAAAGTGTATTCTAGTCTTTCTTTAACACATTCAACAAATCAACATTAATTTTATTAGAAATTAACTATCATGTATTGAATTTGATTTAGATGGAGGGCATTGCATCTGATTTGGCAAAGTCAAATTTAGAGAAATTGATTAACGCAATGCTAGAACAATCACGTTATATCTGTTGTTTCACATGCATTACTGAGGACTTTGAGAAAGAAAGAGAACTTTTGATAGCAAAAAAGGAAACATTGGAAGAGAATGTTAGAGTGGCAAATAGAAGAAGTGATAACATACGAAGAGATGTCACACTTTGGCTAAGGCAAGCTACAAAGCTTATTGAAGAAGACACAAAAACGAAAGTGAAATGTTTTTTTGGGTGGCTCCCTAACTGCAAATGGCAATATAGTAGGGGGAAGGATTTGGAAAGTAAGAGAGAGGAGATTAAAAGACTCGTTATGGAATGCAACTTTGGAAATGTTGGAATCACTCGTGATATTCCAGACATTGAATATTATTCTTCTCAAAATTACATTTCTTTTGAAAGTAGAAAGTTGAAATTTGAGCAACTTTTTAATGCATTGACAGATGACAACAACTATATGATTGGACTGCAAGGGATGGGGGGCACAGGTAAAACAACATTAGCAAAAGAGATGGGTAAGGATCTTAAGACAACCAAGGTTTTTGATCAAGTCATTGATACTACAGTATCCAATACCCCTGATACAAAAAAGATTCAAGATGATATTGCAGGACCATTAGGATTGTCATTGAAGGATTATACTCCATCAGAGAGGCCTAGAAGGTTGTGGGATAGATTGACCAATGGTGAGAAAATACTTGTAATTCTAGATGATGTGTGGGGAGATATCAATTTTGAAGAAATAGGTATTCCATTTAAGGACAACCACAAGCCTTGTAAAATTCTTGTGACCACTCGCAATATGAGCACATGCAACAAAATGGGATGTGAGAAGATAATTCAACTTGAAATCTTACCTGAGGAAGATGGATGGGTATTGTTCCAAAAGCATTCTGGTTTAAGTGGTAGTTCCTCTAAGAGTATCCTTGAGAAAGGTCGCAAAATTTGCAAAGAATGTAAAGGATTGCCAATTGCAATTGCAGTTATTGCTGGTAGTTTAAAGGGCCAACAACGTGTGGAAGAATGGGATGTAGCCTTAAAATCCTTGCAAAGGTCCATGCCCATAAGTGGTGATGATGAAAATTTGAGAAAAGTTTATACATGTCTGAAGTATAGCTATGACAATATGAAGAATAAAACAGCCAAGAAATTGTTCCTTTTATGTTGTGTGTTTGGAGAAGATGAAGAAATATCTGACGAACTTTTAGTCAGGCTTGCCATAGGAGCGGGTCTCATTGAGAAAATTGATGATGATTACAGTTATGATGCATGTCGTAAAGAAGTTATTGCAGCAAAATACAAACTCATAGATTCATGTTTATTATTGAATTGTGAATTTGGAAGTGCAAAAATGCATGACTTGGTTCGGGAAGTGGCTTTATCGATAGCTAACAAGGAGATTTTGGAAGTGAATACATCTAACAAGAATGAAATGACAATGCTTGAAAAGGGGAAGAATATTAAATATTTGTTATGTGAAGGAAAGAGCATGAATCTGTTTTCCTCCCAGTTTGATGGATCTAAACTTGATATTCTTATTGTCTACTTAAGAGAAAATGGTTATGTGGAAGTCCCAAATTCATTCTTTGAAAATATAGCCGGGCTTCGAGTTTTGTATTTATCAAAGATAACCTATGCACTTGGAGATGAATGTGAAAAAGTAACTTTATCATTAGTACAGTCAATTCAGTCGATGACCAATATCCGATCTTTATACCTTGAAGAATTCATCTTAGGTGACATCTCTATTCTTGGAATCCTACAGGGCCTTGAGACTCTCGAATTGGTTAGGTGTGCAATGGATGAATTGCCTAGAGAGATTTCAAAATGGGGGAAACTTAAATTGTTGAAGTTGATTCATTGTGACTTCGAAAGGAACAATGCATATGAAGTGATTGAAAGATGTACTTCATTGGAAGAATTGCAATTCATTGGTGAAGCCGTTTCAAAAATGTGTCATAATGTAAAGCTTTCTAACTATCAAAGCTTTTGTATATCGGATGGTCTGGCCATTACTTTTCGGGGGAGAGGCATGAAAGGAATTCACTGGATATTTTCATGGCAGATGAAGTTTTTTCTATAGAGACATTCAAGAATCTAGCACAAAAAGCAGAAATTCTTTCTTTAAAGCGACTTGGAGGAGTATGGAAAAATCTGATACCTGAGATTATCTGTGTTGATGATGAAGGTGCGACTAATCTAGTGGAGATTACTTTGTCAGACATTTCCACACTCAAATGCCTAATTGACAACAGTGATTCTGGTGTACAAAATGTCTTATCCATGTTGGAACTTCTAAAAAATGTAGAATTAGTCCGTCTATGTGATTGCATACATTTAGAAGGCACATTATTTAAGAGCAAGATATCCCTTTCCAATCTTACGCACTTGTTTATAGAGAGATGCCAAATGTTGACATCTCTATTTGAGTTGTCGACCACACAAAGCCTAGTGTTGTTGAAGAAATTGTGGATATTCAATTGCAACAAACTGAAAAGTATAGTAAGAGATGAAAACGAAAGGAAAGATTCAGGAGATGAAATAGTTGATGTTCATAATCATAATAAGGGTATTATTTCAATGTTTCCAAATTTAACCACTCTTGATATCTCCTTCTGTCGCCAATTAGATTTTATATTTCCGATGCCTGCTGCTCGACATGTTCCAAAACTTGCAACTATTGAAATAAAGCACTGTAATGAGCTAAAATACATATTTGGTCCATACCAACATAAGCATGAAGAGGAAGAGTTACTTCAAGGGTTAAAGGATGTCATATTCACTACTCTGAAAAAGGTTATTCTACAAGACTTGCCTAATTTTGTGGACATTTTTCCAAAATGTGATGAGTCCATGTATTCATCAGATAAGAGGTCTTCTCCCATATATGAGTCCAAGACACAAGTAGAACCAAAGCCCTTACATTGGATCCATAAATATAGAAAAAAATGGAGAACTACCAAAATTCCTTTGAATTCCAAGGAAAAATTGCAAGACTCTTCTCTCTCAATGGTACGTTTCTCACCCCTTCTTATCTTACACGTTTTCTATTTTGTTTATGCATGTAAAGGTTTACAATAGTTATGAAACAATCATATATATCAATTAGCATGTTAAGTAAATATGGGTAAATTGATAGCACAAATGTCTTTTCTTTCCGTACAAAATAAAAGATTTTTTGAAGTTATAGTTGTTTATTAATTAGTAAGTAGTGTAACACATAGGATAATATTTTATTTTATTATGTAAAAATAAAGGCCCTGTTCATGGAGCTCTGTGTTCAAAATTTTTTCTTAATGAAAGAATAGTTGCACAACAATTTCTTTTTAAAGAAAAACACTCGTGAAAAATGTTACGAGAGTAAAGATAAACCTGTAAAAATTGTCCATGGTAGAAGTAATTACAGAAATTAGTATATGCTTTATGTATTAGTATAGACATCTTTTTAAGAAATTATTAAATGTTATATTCTAAATAATCTACATTTACATTCATTGGATATGCATAATTTAGGCAGAACAATCGAAACAAAATTTGTCTTGTGTTAATTTTGAGAAAATCGTAGGTAAGTATAAACCCAAACAATTCATCCTTACACACATTCAATGGAATATTTATGAGCCGTAAATATGAATAAAAAATGTTTATCACTTGTTAGCATTTTGTGACTATGGTGAATCACTTGCAGGTAAATGAGTCCAATGCCAATGATGTGATAGCAAAAGAAATGACTGTGCAATTATATAACATTGCATGGAATGATACGCCTCAGATTTCTTTTACTCTACAAAACGTTACAATGTTAATAATTGAGCGATGTGAAAAAACTGAAGTCATATTTTGTGGTTCTATGCTGGAATGCTTACCACATTTGCATACACTTGCCATATCTAGATGCAATGAATTAAGAAAGATAATTGGTGAGGATGCAAAGAATCAGAGAAAGCCATTTTTCCCAAGGCTAAAAGCACTTGTGATAACAAAATGCAGTAAATTGAAATGTGTTTTCCCCATTTCAAGATCCAAAATGCTACCCAAGTTAAAAGTTCTGGTAATCATAGGAGCATGTATGCTAGAGGAAGTATTCCAAGGGCACAGTGATCAAAGAGCTGAGATTCCAAATATGAAAACTGTAGTATTTATTCAACTTCCAAGTCTTCGGCAGGAGATTGAATTTCTTACTACAAAACACTGTTTGGTGAAGAATTGTCCAAAACTTTCCATGTCTTCATCCCTTCGAAGTTTCCAAGATACTGTTAAATCTTTCCAAGGTACTATACATCATATTTTCTACACATAACGCATTGGTTTTGCATTAGTTTTACGTAATTATATCACACGCTTGAAAAAATCATGATTATAATTATTTAAAAAGTAAGTCAAGAGTCTAAATGTTGTTATAGTGTATTCATTGACGAACGATCTAAATAATCTAGAAATATAAACCGTGCAAGAATTATTATTATTATTAGTAGTATTATTTTTCAAAAGACAACATGTATATGTTTAAAATTTGAACTTTAAAATTATGATTCATAGACATACACATTTTTTTTATTGTTGTGACTACTTATTGAGGAGGGTGTTAATCTTTCTTATAGGATCTTTGCCAAAAGAATGTCTCACAACAATTATTTCACACTCTTCATCGTCATTTTGAAGCCGAAGAGATTCGCAATCGGAATCAAACAACAACAGAAGAATATGTAATGAGGCCTGAAGTTGAAGCACCATCATCACAGAATAATGCAAACCAATCTATTCATACTAAGATTGATCAAGACAGCCAATATGAAGATGATGTTGAATCAAATGAGTTAAAACAAAGAAAAGAAGATGCAGAAGAAGAACAAGAGATTGTTGAAAAAGGTCCTGGTCTTGGAATACCAATGGCGATATCACCAACAGATACTACTCTACATAAAAGACATTCATCCGTAAGTTTTTTAATTTTATTTGATGTCTTCAGTTTTTTGATTTATTATAGAAGTAGTTCAATGAACAATTAACATGGAAAATCTTATTTGATGAACCAACAAAGTAACACACTAACAAAATGATACTTCTCGCATGCAACTTTAACAACACAACGGAGGAAAACATAATAGGAAATTAAAACAGTAAATTAACAACTTAAGAATATATTGCAACTTATTTACATTTGCATGATATATATTGCGTTTGAAAGAAAGAGAAGACCAAATAACTGAAGAGAGTTTCTATGTTAGAGGACATCTTAATAGCGACTTTTTTTGCTCGTCCAAATAATGAGAAAATATAAAAGTTACGTACTCCAGTACAAATGTATCCTCTTGTTATGTAAGTTTATCTTTGTCTTTGATGAATTAAAATAAGTATTTAATTCATTAGTATGTGTTTTCTTTTTGTTCAGAGAACGTTGCACTAGATGTAAAATAGATCCTCCAGACAACTTTATTTTACACAACCAATCTTTAAATTTTGCCCCTATACCATAGGGTAATTTTGTAGTCTCTTGTTCATTATTGTCACGTTATTGGGTATAAAAGAATGAAGGTTATTATAAATTTTTTGCCAAAACAAAAAGAAATTGAGTACAGTACTCAAACTAAATAACTAAAATTTTATGAATAATGTAATATGTCGTTCGTACAATAATTTTGATGGTTGTCCTGAAAATTGCACCCAAATTCAAGTAAAAGTATTTAATTGTTGAGATTTTAATACTAATATTTTTTAGTTATTTACTCTCCCTATTCCTCTAACATTGAAAGTTGGCTAATAAAGCATATATGAGTAATGGATATTGTTTAATTGACTTTATGAACATTAATAACCTAAAAGATGATGGTTTCATCGAATCTGTGCAGGAAAATGAAGAAGGACAAATGGCCATACCTTCTACAATTAATGATGGAGATTTTCAGGGAACAACTAACTTAGTGGTTACACATCCTCGAAATACTAATGACACAGGTTATGACTCTCTCAATTGAACTAACTCATCCAAATTGAATATGTGACGTGTTTGGTTGATGAATTAACCTGTGATAAATTTTTCTCTCAGCATCAAAAAAATATTATGTGGCAAAGTCCAATGCCAACTCAAAACAATTAAAAAAAAAATAGATAAGAGAAATATATACCATTCTTAGGTTTTTATTGCTTTATGAAATTATTTTTCTCTATCACTTCTTTTCTCTCTACTCTAAGGTTTCGATTTTAGATTACGATTTTTTATTTGTAAGTTTTAAGATAAAAATGTTAGATTAACTTTTTAAACTATTTATATTTATAGTTTATATAGATTTGTGGGAAGTAAACAGAGAAAAAAATGAATGGAAGAAAATAAACAGTGGAAACTTTTAATGTAAGTTTATAAATTAAGTATTTCTAGAAATTTTGGTTTGGAAATAGTTGGTTTAAATTTTAAAAAAAAGTACTAGGGAAAAAGCAAGAAAATACTCTTATACTTTTTAACTATAAAACTATTATTTATAATTAAAACCACACACTTTTTAACTATAAAACTATTATTTATAATTAAAACCACACACTTTTAATCTTGTGAATTACTTTCTGAAAGGCGTTTAATATTTTATTATAGGGTCAAAACTGACAAATCAGTGTATAAAGAACATATTTGAGGACATGGATGTTCATGAAGAGTCTAAAGCCGGAGAGATCAGCAGTCAGAATGAAATGGGAAAAGTCAATGAAGACTTTCCGATTGGGACTAAAGCTAAAGTAGCATCAGGGAGTGAGTTGGCTTCATCACAGGTCAACACAAATCAATCTATTTCCTGAATTGTAGACCAAAGAATCATTAGGGCCTTAACAAAAATTCGTTAAAAGCTCTAAATGAGTCACGCTCTTATGTTAGAGTAAGGTTTTATTAGTATAGTCCACACTTTACTATCTTATTCATTTTATACAGGAAATAAAGAGCACTTGTGAAGAAGGAACTACATCAGCATATGTGGAGACAATAGCGTTGTCAACTGATTCAGAATCTGTTAGTTTATTATTTCGCTTATCACTTACTTTTGAATGTACTAAAATATATACATAACTTCCTATCCTAAAAAAGTAATGCTGCATGGTTTCTATTCATTAAATATATACATATATGGTGAATATGGGGACCTTGACCTAATATAGGCCTTGAAGCTGATGTGGATTGATTTAATCTATGTAGGAACATGGTGAAGGTAAAAAGCACGTACCTTTTTCAATTGTTAACATAGAAGTTGAAACCACTAATGATGTTGGTGGTGGAGACATTCAAGAACATTCTATGTCCACCATTGCGCATTTTGAGACTAAAAATTCTCCAGGTTAAGAAAACTCTTTGTATTTATTTTTATGTAACGCATGGTAATAGGTTGTTCTAACAGAGATCAATATGAATTTTATCGTTTGAAGGTGTTTTTATAGTTTTACTTTATGGATGACATGCTTAGTTATTTTCTCCTTCCTTTTCAGAGAAACTTTATCAGATCAGTGAAAATTCAAGTGTTGCTTGTACTATAACAAGGGAGCTTGAGCAACTGGTCTCTGACAAGCATTTGGCTTTAGAAAACTTGGCTGTGTTAAGTAACTTCCTTGTGAAGCATGCTTGCCTTCGTTTAACAGACAATGCAATGAGTGATAGATACAAGGGCTTTGCCTACACTTGTCTGGCTGACCTTTTGAAGTTTCTCCAAAGGCATAGTGTGTTTGATTTGTTGGGGTCAAGCCACTCTGAATTTGTTGAGTTATTACAAGATCTGCGTAATCTTGGTTTCAATAAGGATTGGTTGGATGATGTTGAAAGACTCAAAGTGCTTTGATTCAGTCTCTGAAGGATCTTAAACATCAATTTCAGGAACATGAGGCTCAAGTTTTCCATCTCAGGACTACTTTGAACACCCACTTGGCTATCTGATATTATCTTTCTATGTTGATAAATGTTGGTTGTGTTGAAACTTTGGTCTTCCTTATATTTGACAGAACTTTTCAACGTTTTCTCAAATAAAACCAACCAAACCATTATTATTTGTTTATTTTATTTTTTTATGCATATGTGTCTTTGGATACAAGTGATGAAATATTAATTTCTTATATTATGGCCTGTGATTGAGTATTATGATTTTGTTGTTTATTTTAATTTTTTAGCTAAAGAAAAAGCATATCATTACCATTGAATATCCTTAAAGAAAACAAAATTACAATATTTTAATTAAAAATAAAATAGGCCAAACTTATATATTATAGCTGGTGTGTTATTCTTCACTTAAATTTGAAGTTTCACCTTGATAATTTATTAAATATATGTCAATAATAAATTGAAACTCTAAATTCAATGAAACAATTCCAGCATAGTAGTAGGTAGGTTTGTCTTCGATAAAAATGGTTTAGTTGTGTTCACTGCATTGGAAGCCAAGCCAAGTTCAGATATGAAATAAATAGTATAAGGGTATGATTTAATTAACTTTAAATAATATTGATCTTTTTTATATGATATGTAAGTTATTACTAATCATCTTTGATTTTAGTGCAATTAATATTATTAATGTAGTTGACGGTAAATTTATACCCTCATCCCATCTCATATCCTACGTTGGGTGTATCTAAAGGTAGTGTATCTTAAGGTATTTTTATTCTTAATTAAACCTATTAAATTCGTTTTGGACTTGTTTAATGATTTAACTTTGATGAAATTGTAGTGTAACAAACAAACAGGAGGTTGGGAATGTGGATACTATGTCATGCATTAGATAAAGACCATAATGCAAGCCCGTATCAACGACTCTTAGGAGCAGGTATGAAAGTGTTCAAATTAGATAAAATTATGACGAGTTTCATATAATGATAACTAATAACACTATTATCCTATTTTAGGTTTTCTCAGATCCAGACCCACTTCAACAACTCCATACAAGAAATTCAAAAATAATGGACAACTTATTTCATTGAAATGAGAAATAACAACTTAGAGTATAACTTGTAGTGTATGTATAGTATAATGTATTATGACTTATATAATATTTGTGTAAGTACTTAGAGTATAACTTGTAGTGTAAAATGTATGACTTATAATATTTGTGTAATGTATAATTTTGAGTAACCTACCTGAGTTTTGAAATATTTGAGCATTGGTATGGAACATACCGCCGTGGTTGTTTGGTTAACAACCGCGGTAATAGGAACTTTTTGTCTGAACGGTCACTCTAGAGTGGAACATTACTTTTCTGGTGTGTAGAGGTGGAACAGAAGGTAACTTTGGAATGGTACAGAATATTACGAGGAAGTGAGAGAATATGGTCAGAAAACTGTTTAAAACATGAGAGGGTCCTACCACTAGTAGAAAAAAGACATTTAATCGCAGTTATATAAGACTTACAAGAGTGGTTCCGGAACCGCGATAAAAAATACTGAAGATACAATTGCGGTTGTACAACCGTGATGGAAAGTATAACATACCACCACGGTTCTTTAGCAACCGTGTTAAAAAATGCTCATATTCTCCACCTGCTCTTTCCAGTTACTCTTCTTCAAATCCACCGGCACCGACAACTTCCTCTTCTTGAAAAACTGCTTCCCGAGTAGCCGAGGAAGCAATGACACAATACTCTTCTCTGCAAAAAACAAATCATAGGAATCATAGAGCTTCCGCTTTGCCTCAAAAGCACGATAATCGGAGGCCAGCTTTGACATTGTGAGGACTTTCGCAATGGGGATGGACTCGGAATGGATCTTGTCCTCGGCCTGCGCCTTGGTCACAAGGGCCTTGTTGGGCCGGTTGTCAAGAATGAGACACTGTCCGGAGAACTGTGAAAGGAGGGAGTGAGGGAGAGGGATCTTGTATGGGTTAACGCGCGATTTGGAGGGAATCTTCTTCAGCGTTACAATGAGGTACACGAATTCTTCGTCTTCGTCAAAGAGTTTGGGCTTTTGAGTTTCCGATTGGGAACTACACCATTTCAGAAGCGCATCTACGACTTTTGAAACTGTGGCAGGGTTTAGTTTCTCGGAAGCCATGTGCCAAGGTAGGGTTTAGGGTTTAACGAAGAGAGTTCAAAGAAGAAGAAGAAGGAGGAGAACTAGGGTTTTGCTGGTCAGAGTTGGAATATAAGTGTAGTGGGAGTTTGGAGTAGAAGAATGAGTGGGGTGGGGGTGGGAGGCAGAAAGAGAGAGAGACCTGAGTGGTAGGGGTGGCGAGACTGCTCGAGAGAAAGAGAGGGAGGAAGATGAAAGCGAGAGAGGAAGGAAGAGGTAAACGCGGAAAACCCCTAAAATAGGAGATACGAGCACAGTTGTTAGTGGAAACCGCGCTGGTATCCCACATATAAGGGCGGTTGTTTAAACAATCGCCCTTGTATCTCTCTGCAAAATAATTTTTAAATTATTTTGCAAATACCATCGCGGTTATTTAAACAACCGCGATGGTATCTCTATGCAATTTTCTAATTTTAAATAATTGTGTGCCTTACCATCGCGGTACTCGCTCCAACCGCAGTGGTATCTCCTGCAACGTTAATACAATTGCGGTTGTTGTGGACAACCGCGATGATATGATTGCACTTAATTTCAAAAATGCCACCACATTGTTTTTAATTGCGATTCCCTCTTAACCGCAATGATATCCTGCCGTGGAATGTGTTTTTCTACTTGGGCACGAATGCATGTGAGGGGTAAAGAGAGTTAATTTCAATTTTTCTTGTCTTTTTTTTTATTTTATGTGAAAACGAAAATATATATTTTGTTTGTTTTTCTTATTTACTTATTATTTTAGAAAAAAATGATAAAGAAGATAGAAAAGCTAAATCACATTTTTTTCATAAGATGAAAAGAGAAAGACAATAAAATAAACTATTAAAATTTTTATATTTTTCTGAAAATAAGAAAAAAATAAAAATAATAATAAATCCAAACCAGCAGATGAATTATTTCGATTTTTAAAAAGTTAATTAAAAATATTTTTTTTGTTAGGACGAAATTGTGTGTTTTGACACTATACTATAGATTATACTAAAAATTATACTGTTTTTATTGAAGACAAACCTACCTTCTCTATTATAGTTGTTTCATTGAATTTAGAGTTTCAATTTATTATTATGACATATATTTAATAAATTATCAAGGTGAAACTTGAAATTTAAGTGAAGAATAACACACCAGCTATAATATATAAGTTTGGCCTTATGGATATTCAATGGTAATGATATGCTTTTTCCTTAGCTAAAAACTTTAAATAAACAACAAAATCATAATACCTAATCACATAGACAATAACAAGAGAAATTAATATTTCATCAGATGTATCCAAAGACACAAATGCATTAAAAAAAGGTAAAATAAACAAATAATGATGGTTTAGTTGGTTTTATTTGAGAAAACATGAAAAGTTCTGTCAAATATAAGCAAAGACCAAAGTTTCAACACAACCAACATTTATTAATAGAGAAAGATAAGGATAGCCAAGTGGGTGCACAAAGTAGTCCTGAGATGGAAAACTTGAGCCTCATGTTCCTGAAGTTGATATCCTCCAAATGAATCAAAGCACTTTGAGTCTTTCAACATCATCCAACCAATCCTTATTGAAAGGTCAGCCAGACAAGTGTAAGCAAAGCCCTTGTATCTATCAGAGCCAAGTTCTCTAAAGCCAAATGCTTGTCAGAGCTCAAGCTCCCTTGTTATAGTACAAGCAAGACTTGAATCTGCAGTGATCTAAGAAAGTTTCTCTGAAAAGGAAGGAAAAATAACTAAGCATGTCATCCAAAAGTAAAACTATAAAAACACATTCAAATGATAAAAATAAATACAAAGAGTCTTCTTAACCTGGAGAACTTTTAGTCTCAATGCGCAATGGTGGACTTAGAAGGCTCTTGAATTTCTCCAACACCAACATCATTAGTGGTTTCAAGTTCTATGTTCACAATTGAAAAAGGTACGTGTTTTCGACCTTCATCATGTTCCTACATAGATTAAATCAATTCACATCAGCTTCCAGGCCTATGTTATCTATAAGGTCAAGGACACCATATTCATTATATATATATATTATCATCACCATATTCATTATATGTATATATTTAATGAATAGAAAACATGCAGCATTATTTTAGCATGGGAAGTTATGTATATATTTTACTCCATTCAAAAGGAAGTGATAAGCGAAATAACAAACTAACAGATTCTGAATCAGTTGACAACGCTAGTGTCTCCACATATGCCGATGTAGTTCCTTCTTCATAAGTTCTCTTTATTTCCTGTATAAAATGAATAAAATAGTAAAGTGTAGACTATACTAATAAAAACCTTACTCTTAACAGATTGATTTGTATTGACCTGTGATGAAGCCAACTCACTCCCAGATGCTACTTGAGCTTTAGTCCCAATTGGAAAGTGTTCAGTGACTTTTGCCATTTCATTCTGACTGCTAATCTCTCTGGCTTTAGATTATTCATGAACATCATCCGGCATCTCCTCAAATATGTTCTTTATACGCTGATCTGTCAGTTTTGACCCTATAGTAAATATTAAAAGTAATTGCTTTTTAAGAAAGTAATTCACAAGATTAAAAGTGTGTACTTTTAATTATAAATAATATTTTATAGTCAAAAAGTATAAGAGTATTTGCTTTTCTTTTGCCTGGTACTTATTTTAATTGAATCAACTATTTCCAAAACAAAATATTTAGCAATACTTAATTTGTAGAATTCTTCGTTAAAAGCTTCCATTGTTTATTTTCTTCCATTATTTTTTTTCTCTTTCTTTACTTTTGTATTTAATTTCTGTCTATCCAAATTACCATAAATGAAATAAGATTATGTTAGAGACGAGTTTTAGTTTATCACATTATATGAATGACTTTAATAATCTATGTTTGGAAAATAAATAAATTAGAATGTAATAAAAATAAAGAAAAAAATATCTAAAGAAAATAGAAATAAATAAATATAAAATAGAGAAATAAATATTTTTTTTATCACGTATTGGGGAGTGAGTCCAACTCAGCATGAGTTGGTAAATCTAGATGATGAATCAGGTTTAATTTCGATCGGTTCCAAAATTACCATTTCTTTTAAGAGTAAATAAATTTTGATGCTTTGAAAAATTACACCATTTCACACTACTTTTTATAATAAATAATTATAATTTTAATAAAATAATATTATGTTCGGAGTGTTAACCTATCATTGCCTTTCTTTTAATGCAAACAATATGTTGAGTAAAAAAGTAAAAATAAATAAATAAATAAATAAATAAATAGAAAGAAAAGAGAATCATAACCAGTTGCATTAGTATTCTTAGAGTGGGTAAGCACTGATTTAGATGTTCTGCGAAAATCTCCATCATTAACATCTTTGATTGTAGCAGCCTCCATGTTAAGATTTGTAGAAGGTATGCCCATTTCTCCTTCTTCATTTTCCTGCATAGATTCGGTGAAATCATCGTCTTTTAAGTCATTAATGTTCTTCAAGTTAATTTAGCAATATCCATTACACGTATAATTTAGCAATATACATTAATTTAGCAAAAAAAACTGAAGGCATCAAATACAAAAAAAAAACTTACTGATGAATGTCTTTTATGGAGGGTAGTATCTGTTGGTGATATTGCCATCGATGGTATCCCAAAACCAGGAGCTTTTTGAACAATTTCTTGTTCTTCCTCTGCATTTTCTTTGATTTGTTTTAACTCATTTGATTCAACATCATCTTCATGTTGGTTGTCTTCATCAATCTCGGCATGCGTAGATTGGTTTGCATTGTTATGTGACGAAGTCAACTCTCTCCCTTTGAATACAATCCCAATTACAGGGTATCTCCCAAATGATTCAGAACTCGATATAATTCTTGTCTGAGATACCCATCGAAAGATCCTACGAAAGATTAACACATCTTTAAGAAGTACTCACAAAAAAAGTGTATGCTAAAGAATCATACTTTAAAAGATAAAATTTTAAACATATATGTTGTCTTTTGAATAATAATAATAATTTAAATTCTTGCACAGTTTATATTTCTAAATTATTTAGATCGTTCGTTAAGAGACTATAACAGTATTTAGACTCTTGGCATATTTTTTAAATAATTATAATCATGATTTTTTCAAGATGTGATATTATTACGTAAAACTAATGCAAAACTAATGCGTAATGTGCAGAAAATATAGTATATGGTACCTTCGATAGAATTAAAAATATCTCGGAAACTTTGAAGGGATGAAGACGAGGAAAGTTTTGGGCAATTCTTCACCAAACAATCTTTTACAGTAAGAAATTCAATCTCCTGACCAAGGCTTGGAAGTTGAACAAATACTGCAGTTTTCAGATTTGGAATCTCAGCTCTTTGATCTCTGTCCCCTCCGAATACTTCCTCTAGCATACGTGCTTCTATGATTGCCAGAACTTGTAACTTGGGTAGCACTTTGGAAGTTGAAATGGGGAAGACACATTTCAATTTGTTGCATTGTGTTATCACAAGTACTTCTAGCCTTGGGAAAAATGGCTTTCTCTGATTCTTGGCATCCTCACCAATTATCTGTTTTAATTCATTGCATCTAGATATGGCAAGTGTATGCAAATATGGTAAGCATTCCAGCACAGAAGCACAAAATATTACTTCAGTTTTTTCACATCCCTTAATTAGTAACTCTGTAACGTTTTGTAGAGTGAAAATAATCTGAGGCCTATCCTTCAATGCAATGTTTTTCAAAAACACAGTCATTTCTTTCGCTATCACATCATTGGCATTGGAGTCGTTTACCTGCAAGTGATTCACCACAGTCACAAAATGCTGTCATGCTCCCACTCAAGCTATATACTAAATAAATTCAAACCAATGTATATATGTTTTTCTTCTATACATTTGTGTTATAAGGAATACATTTGGCTTTATATATCCAATGATTCTAAATATAAATTATTTCGAATATAAAGTTTAATAATTCCTTTAAAAGATATCTATAAATATAAGCATATATTAATTTTTTTAATCACGGACAATTTTTACAATTCTTACAATATTTTCATAAGCGTTTTTTCTTTTAAAGAAATTGTTGTGCAACTATTCTTTCGTTAAGACAAAAAATGTGAACGCAGACTCCGTGAACAGGGCTTTTATTTTTACGTAATAAAATAAAACATTATCATATGTGTTACAAAATATAAAATCACATTAACAGTAATTTATTTCTAAAAAATGTTTGGAATTTAAATGCAGATAAAAATATTAACAGAGAATTTATCTAATTAAGATCTAATCGTTATATGATTGTTCATAATTATAGAAAAGTGCTAATTAAACTTTTACATTAAGATTAGTTATATGCATAAAAAGAATAGAAAACGTGTAAGGGTGAGAAACATACCATTGAGAGAGAAGAGTATTGCGGTTGATCCTTGAAATCCAAAGGAATTTTGGCAGTTCTCCATTTGTTTGTATATTTATGGATCCAATGTAAAATCTTACATTTCATGGGTTTTGATTCTATTTGTGCCTCGGACTCATTTATGGAAGAAGTACTCTTAACTGACAAACACATGGACTCCTCACATTTTGGAAAAATGTCCACAAAATTAGGCAAGTCTTCTAGAATAACCCTTTTTACAGTAGTGAATATGACATCATTTAACTATTGAAGTAACTCTTCATCTTCATGCTTATGTTGGCATGGACCAAATATGTATTTTAGCCCATTACAGCGTCTTATTTCAATACTAGCAAGTTTTGAAACATTTTGAGCAGCAGCTATCGGAAGAATAAAATGTAATTGGGGACAGTCAGATATATCAAGATAGGCTAAATTTGGAAACATTGGAAGAATAGTGTTGTTATCATTACGACCATCAACTATTTCATCTCCTGAATCTTTGCTTTTGTTTTCATCTCTTACTATACTTTTCAGCTGTTTGCAATTGTATATCGATATTGACTCCAACAATAGTAGGTTTTGCGTGGTTGACAACTCAAACAGAGATGTCAACATTGGGCATCCCTCTATAGTCAACTTCTTAAGATTGAAAAAGGATATCTTGCTCTTAAACAATGTGCCTTCTAAATGTACGCAATGATATAGAAAGATTGATTCTAAATTTTTTAGAAGTTCCAACTTGGACAAGGCATTTTGAACACGAGAATCAGTATTGTCAATTAGGCATCTGAGTCTGTAAATGTATTTCAAATCAATATGCACTAGATTAGTCGTACCTTCATCATTAGGACAGATAATCTCAGGTATCAGATTTTTCCATACTCCTCCAAGTCCCATTAAACATAGAATTTCTGCTTTTTGTGCTAGATTCTTGAATGTGTCTATAGAAAAAACTTCATCTCCCTTGCAAATATCTAGACAATTCCTTTCAGGCCCCTCCCCCAAAAAGTAGGAGGATGAACGCCACTCCCCCAAAAAGTTGGAGATAAAACCATCCGATATACAAAACTTTTGATAGTTAGAAAGTTTTACATTATGACGCATTTCTGAAACAGCTTCACCAATGAATTGACATTCTTCCAATGAAGTTCATCTTTCAATCACTTCGTATGCATTGTTCCTTTCGAACTCACAAAGAATCAACTTCAACAATTTAAGTTTCCCCAATTTTGAAATCTCTCTAGGCAATTCATCTCTTGCACACCAAACCAATTCGAGAGTCTCAAGGCCCTGTAGCATTCCAAAAACAGAGATGTCACTTAAGATAAATTCTTTAAGGTATAAAGATCGGATATTGGTCAACAGCTGAATTGACTGTGGTAATGATAAAGCTACTTTTCCATATGTTATCTTTGATAAATACAAAACTCGAAGCCCATTTATATTTTCAAAGAATGAATTTGGGACTTCCAGACAATCATCGTCATTTAAATAGACAATAAGAATATCAAGTTTAGATCCATCAAACTGTGAGGAAAACAAATTCATACTCTTTCCTTCACATAACAAATATTTAATATTCTTCCCCTTTTCAACCATTCTCATTTGATTCTTGTTAGATGTATTCACTGTCACAATCTCCTTATTACCTATTGACAAAGCCACTTCCCGAACTAAGTCATGCATTTTTACGCTTCCATATTCACAATTCAATAATAAACATGAATCTATGAGTTTGTATTTTGCTGCAATAACTTCTTTACGACATGCATCGTAATTGTAATCATCATCAATTTTCTCAATGAGACATGCTCCTATGGCAAGCCTAACTAAAAGTTCTTCAGATATTTCTTCATCTTCTCGAAACACGCTACATAAAAGGAACAATTTCTTGGCTGTTTTATTCTTCATATTGTCATAGCTATACTTCAGACATGTATAAACTTCTCTCAAATTTTCATCATCACCACTTATGTGCATGGACCTTTGCAAGGATTTTAAGGCTACATCCCATTCTTCCACATGTTGTTGGCCCTTTAAACTACCAGCGATAACTGCAATTGCAATTGGCAATCCTTTACATTCTTTGCAAATTTTCCGAGCTTTATCAAGGATACTCTTAGAGGAACTACCACTTAAACCAGCATGCTTTTGGAACAATTTCCATCCATCATTCTCAGGTAAGATTTCAAGTTGAATTATCTTCTCACATCCCATTTTGTTGCATGTGCTCATATTGCGGGTGGTCACAAGAATTCTACATGCTTTGTGGTTGTCCTTGAACGGAATACCTATTTCTTCAAAATTGATATGTCCCCACACATCGTCTAGAATTACAAGTATTTTCTCACCATTGGTCAATCTATCCCACAACCTTTTAGGCCTTTCCGATGCAGAATAATCCTTCAATGACAATCCTAATGGTCCTGCAATATCATCTTGAATCTTTTTTGTATCAGGAGTATTAGATACTGTAGTATCAATGACTTGATCAAAAAAATTTGATTTCTTTAGCTCCTTACCAATCTCTTTTGCTAATGTTGTTTTACCTGTGCCCCCCATCCCTTGCAGTCCAATCATATAGTTGTTGCCATCTGTCAATGCATTAAACAGTTCCTCGAATTTCAACTTTCTACTTTCAAAAGAAATGTAATTTTGAGAAGAATAATATTCAATGTCTGGAATATCACGAGTGATTCCAACATTTTCGAAGTTGCATTCCATAATGAGTCTTTTAATCTCCTCTCTCTTACTTTCCAAATCCTTCCCCCTACTATATTGCCATTTGCAGTTAGGGAGCCACCCAAAAAAACATTTCACTTTCGCTTTTGTGTCTTCTTCAATAAGCTCTGTAGCTTGCCTTAGCCAAAGCGTGACATCTCTTCGTATGTTATCACTTCTTCTATTTGCCACTCTAACATTCTCTTCCAATGTTTCCTTTTTTGCTATCAAAAGTTTCCTTTCCTTTTCAAAGTCCTCACTAATGCACGTGAAGCAACAAATATAACGTGATTGTCCTAGCATCGCATTAATCAATTCTCTAAATTTGACTTTGCCAAATCAGATGCAATGCCCTCCATCTAAATCAAATTCAATACACGATAGTTAATTTCTAATAAAATGTTAATTTGTTTAATGTATTAAAGAAAGACTATAATACATTTTTCATTATCTATGGACATGAAATACTTATAGTCCAAAAAGAATATCATTTGTATATCCATTTAATTGATACATGTAACGCAATTAGTTAATGTATAGTGGCTACACTTTTTAGGATGCCAAATCAATTATTATGTATTGATAAAACATATTTAAAAAGAGTTAATAAAACAAAGGTAAATCAAAATTGTGAGATGCTATTACTATTCTTTTACAATGTATAAAAAGATAAATCTTCAAATTATGCCCCTCTTGGTTTAGTTAAGCCGTATATTCTCTTTTAACAGAACTGGTTTTCGAAAGGTATTCGAAGCATAGATCTTATTTTTTCTTCAATAGTTATGCTAAATATGTTTTCTTAGGAGATTGAAACTAGATTCCCTTGTTTTATGGAGAAAACTTTTCCATTTGGAAAAGTAGAACGGGATTATTTGCGGAGTACTGTAAGGATCAAAATATTTTGGGGACTAAGAATGCGTAAAATGGGAAGCTAGTGATTTTTGGACTAAGGAAAAAGTGCAAATTGATGCAAAGGTAAAACATATTATTTTTTCTACATTTATTGTGAATATTTGTATGAAAATCTTATCTTGTAGAAGTGTTAAAGATATATAGACAAAGATCGAGGAAATATATGGTAACAAAGAAAGCCTTGCTAAAAAAGAATTTATCAACAAGAACACAAGTAAATGTAATCCATTATATGGTAAAAGGGAATTCTAAAAACTCAATTATTAAGACTAACTCCCTGAGGTATCTTGACAATAGTTGTTGAGAACATATGACTCGTGATAACAAAGTGTGTTCAGTTCAAAGAGAAGGAAAATGGTTTCGTTATTTTTGATAAAAGAAGGATTCTTGAGTCTGGAGGAATACGGATAACTGATTCAGTCAAGGATTAACTACTAGTCGAAGGATTGAAGGAAAAAAATCTTAAGTACAAGTCAACCTTGTGATAAAAGATTAAAGGTAATCTTTAAATTACACTAGTGTATAATTGTCCAAAATAATTATGATATAATTGCCTTGATTGAAAACAGACTTAAACAACATCGATGTACAAGATTTGAATCGTGCACCATCCAATAGATCATGTTTAACTGAAAATGGTGAATGTGCATGGTTAAGATGTATAAGAGCTACTCACATTTAGATGTTTAATTTGTTAAGTCATTGTACGATCCAAAATCAACCAAACGATCTAATACCCCTTAGACGATCTTATGATAAGAGAGTCATATATGTTTTAGTGATAACAAATACTATAAGATATGTGAAAGGTATAACCAAACTAATAAGTATGAAGATATAACTAAAGACTTATTAGATGAAACTGGACTAACACAATCAGACGAATACACAAGAACTCATTCCGTCAGTTTACAAAGATCAGAGGAACTTGCCAAGATGGTTTTACTATAAAGACTGAGCTAAAACATACTAGATGATATGGATGCAAGAATCTTTGGACTTTCTAATTATACAAGCTAGACAACACTGTAAGAGTCAACATGTTGGGAGATTCCAAAGGACAAGATCATTTAGACCTCTTACAACACAGACGATAAACCATCTTAAGAAAAGGTCATGATAGATAGACTCATCAAGCAAGACATTTTTAGAAGATCTATTAATAATGGATAGATGATATCTTGATGAATGTTGCATTAGACCATAAACTAGACATGTGATCTCAACATGATGGATCAACTAACAGTGCAAATTCACATTAGACAAACCTATAGCATGCATGTACTCATGTTGGATGAATTTGTCAAATATTAGAAGCAAACAAAAAGAACATCAAATGATCTGGTCAACCTTCATGATAGATGAAACTAGCATTGAACACATCAAACAAATTGATCAATGTTCTTCATTCTCGAGATAGATGATATATCGTGACAAGGAGTTTCTAAACTTAATATTACATTCTATAATTGCTCTCTGATATTTTAAAATGATTTCAAAACTTATTTTTTATTATTAATCAACACAAATAAATTTTTAAATAAAAAATATATTGATTAGATTGTTATAAAAAGCTTTCATTCTTGAAGCGAAGAATTTAACATTTTATGATATTGAATGAATTTCAAAAATATGTTTTGATATAACTGGATTTTCTTCAAGTTTTATTTTTTTTAAAGTTTAAAAATTAGACAGATCTATAAGGTTTGGAAATTATATCATGTGTATAAATTTTTTATAATTAAAAAAATTGAAAGATTATGTTTCAAATATATCTAAGTGGTTATATGATGATTCTGATTAACTCAAAAGCATGAATACAAATTACAAATTGTCAATTATATTCAAATTATTTCAAACAAAGACTACAACACTGAAGGACTTGCAAAATATATCAAATAAAACATTTCCTATTCAAGCGTCAATAGAGTTGAAGAAGAAACGCATAACGAGATTTGTGGAAAGATGATTAAAATAGCCAAGTCTCAATAATCAGAAATATCAAATTAAGAAAGATTGGCGATAAATGAACTATAGTATGAAAATCATGCAGAAGATTTTTTTAAAACAAAGTCAAAACATCAAAAATCAAAGAATTTGAAATAAAAATAATTCAAATGCATAAAGGATAAAAGTTATACACCCAAGACATAGAAAATTAATTAAATATGAAATTTTCATTTAGAGTATCATATGCAATAAAGATGACGAATTGCATTAGTTACGAAAATATCAAGTGCATATATGACAAAACTCAATGCTCAAATTGCTACAAAGAAAGAAAGAAATCATAGCGCGAAAATATTTCCTAAAACCGTAAAGATTATATGGAAGCTAAAGTTTCTATATATACCGTCTGAGAGAAGAAAAGACAAAGCGAAGAATGAGACTGTGGAGAAAGAAATTATTACATTAAGTCTCAACATTCAAGATGGAAACAACAAAGGAATGTTTTCAAGTGATTAAACAATCAAGAATATATAGAAGATATTCAGTGCAAAATTTTTAATTCAAAGCAAATACAAGCTTTAAAAGTGATTGTTCCAAAAGTTGTATAAAGATCATTAAAGATGAAGTGCAATGACATCAGAAATATACGATGACATACAAGAGAAATACTAAGAACGAGATTCATTGATCATATTTTTTATCCAAGAGCAATTCTAAAAGGGGTTGTGTGCTAAACTATTATAAATCCTTCACCCCGTGAAGTATATCCTGTTTGTTGTCTCTTTTTTAGAGTGTTTCTCATTGTTCAGAGGTCTCAATCTCAAAGGGAGCTTAGGACTGGTTTACCTGAAGAGGTATAAAATACTTATCTTAGGAAATGTGTGAATACTCATTACCTAGAGAGGTGTACGAATACTCGTTTCAGGAGAGATCTGAAAACTTGTTTTAGTGAACGCTCTTAAGCGATTGCTTAAGGGAATTGGACGTAGTTCTAGTTTTAGGGTGAATTATTATAAATCTATGTCTACTTCTCTATCTTATACTTTTTTTTATATTGACTTCGAATTGTTTATAATCCGCGATTTGAGGTCAGGTTTCATTCAACCTCCTTCTAGACCTAATTGCACCTTTATAATCTAGAAAAAGTAGTTTCTCAAAATTTTTTAAATGGTTTGTCAAAGTTGAATTTTCAAGATGACAGGATTTGTGTTGCGTATCAAAAAGCAAAATATTTTTTAAATTCTAAAAGTAAGAGATATGCAACTAACTCATAAGGACCTAAATTTGTGTTGGAGACCTAGTTTAGACATTGATTTGTTTGTTTTGCGTGGATGAAAAGAATAAGATAACTCCTATAAAATATCTAGATGAACATTTTCTTGAATGTTTAAACATATTAATTTTTCTCTGAATGTGTTCTTGAATATTTAAAATTTTAAATTGTTCTCCGGATGAGGTAATCATTTAATATATAGATGAATACATTGATCTTCTTTGTTTTAATATGTTTTTTATTTGTTTATTTAATCAATTATCTTTTCATGAAATTTATTATGTTGTTACTATTTTAATCGATTATATGTGCTTTTTTTTTTTCTTAACCTTTAATCGATTACCACCATCAATTATTTAGATTTGATTATATGTGTTTGAAAAACAAGAATTTAATGATTACCTCTTACATTTAATTGATTAAAGTTATAGTTTAAAGTAGTTATACTTGTTAAAAATGGTTTTTCTTTTTTCTTTCTATATTTAATTTGATTGGTTGATTTAAATATGTTTTCAATATCCCAAGCGGTCATATTTGAGTCAATAAATATATTTAAAAAAGGTTTAAGATCAATAACTATTTGTTTGAATTAAACGATTAGGATGAGCATTTTCATCTCCTAGTACTTTCCATTATCTTTCTCTCAAAAACTCTTTGAAAATGGTCTCTCCTTCACAATGTAAAAAGTAAAAGAGATCCTCAATAAAAAAATCAAAACCTTTTCTTTTTCTAAGCATCCTACATCAATTGAACGTTGGACTGGTGAAAAGGAAGTCAAAAAAAGAATATGGGAGATTTTAGAGTGAAAAAAAATTCACCATAAGTTCATTCTTCCTAACTTCTTCAGAACTGAAGGATTCACTTTTCAATAAATGTTGAGAAATGAAGGACTCAAGACTTTTGTTGAAATGCAAGGCCAAGATTATCTTCTTGACTCGGTTAAAGTATTTTATTCAAAAGTTTCATGTGTATGGTAAGTTTTAATTTCATTTGTAAGGTGAATTAAAACCAATTTACTCTCTCTTGGTTAAACTAAGCCATTCATTCTTTTCTAATAAGGTGTACCCATTACCCGATAGGAATGAGGATAAAAAAACTTCGAACCTATTTGGTATGGGTAAGGGATTAAGATGAATTTTTATTTGGGAATGAAGATAGGCACAGTGAGACACACACTAGTTAGACACAATGATGAATTTGTACATCTTACAACCGAAGAGACAAAATAGTATGCAGAAAGTTAACTTTAAATAACTAAGCAACCAAAATATAACATGTCTTATTTTGAAAGAAGACAAAAGATGGTAATTACATAAAAGACTTTAGCATATTAGTATGGAAATAATTTAAAATAAATTCAAGATATCTATAAAAAAAAGGATTGTCTAAAATTTCTTTAAAAACTCATTCTTTATACAGAATGGTGGTAGGGGACAACATAAAACATTCCTTCATATTTATAAATATAATTTCTATAAGTAGAGTCCTATAACAAATGAACTTATCTTGTTACCTAAAGAAGTAAAGTAAGAACTTAAGTTTTGGTGATAATATAATGAATTAGTCATCATATGATTATTTTACATTTACATGGGCATATCTCTTAGTCCATAAATATGAATTTTTCGAGAAATTTAAAATATTTTGTACGAGAATTCAAACTGAAAGAATTTTTTTATATGTTTATCACCATATCTTAACTATGAGACTGAAATTTTAAACGTGAAATTCAATTATTATGTGAACACATAACAAAAAAACTATATGAAATTATTGTTTACACAGATATAGTAACATACTAAAACAAAAAATATTAAAGAGTGGATTTTAACCCTTTAAAAACAAAAAGAGGGAGATCTGAGAGATCCGATAAATAATATATCCTTTGCGGGTTTAGTCTATATGATTTATTGTAATTGTAAAATTTATATAAATAAGCTAACCTAAGAATTGTTATTGTTGGGTGTACCAAGAGATAAAATGAAATTTATGTAAAAAAAAACTATTATTCTTTTAATAGTATTGAATAATATTTAAATATGTAAAAAACATGCCATGGAAAATTATTTACCTTGATCCTTTATAATGTATATGTTATTCTCTGTAAGTCTTGACTTTGATAATGCACCCTTGATCCTCTCAATTTGACCAAATAAAAGCTTTGTTTATGTTTTTCTTTTGCCTAAACATAATCAAATGAGTTGCAGATGAGAAGAACAATAGTGCAAAACAATTACGCCAACAATATAATAATGTATATTCTTTTAACAAATGTATACCAAATAAGAGGACCAAGAGAGAATCTTTATTAGTTTAGATATATGAAGAAATAGACTATGTAACTTGTCTCTTATTATTAAGTAAAGATTAATTTACTTTTTAGCAATCTATCTTATTTATAAGTCTTTATTGTTCTTATAAGAGAATTCTTTTTATAGACATGGTTGATATTTTTTTTTAATTCCAGTCATAGTTATATTTCGATTGATGCTAGTAAGAGTTTTCTAAACTAATTTCAATGAGACTATTTTTTAGTTATAGCACGTACCAAAGTTACAAATGAGTGAGATAGATGAGTTCAATCCTAGGGTGTTTCTCCAATTGTTTCAGAATAATTTTACTACTTGTTAACTTTATTCTTAAGTTGCATGTTCGTAGTACTTGTTAGTCAAACCAAACATCTCATTAAAACTGAATTTGCTTATTGAGTAGTGATGCTGAAATTCTAAAACAGAATTGTTTCCTGAGGAATCGACTTCTTTACTTAACTCACTATATTACTTGTGACTCGGTACACTTGCCGAATAAAGTCTTAACAAGTTTTTGGCGCCGTTGTCGAGGAACAATTATTGTTTTTGAATTTAAGAACATAGCTCATTAAGTACTGTGAATATTTTCATTTTCTTTTTTTTTTCTTTCCTTTGTATTCTTTTTGTTTTAGTTATTTGATAATCCTCTTGTGCTAACCCTTGCTTAAGTTGTTTCTAATTTATTTATTGAGAGGACATGTTTCTAGAGATCAACTGCAATTTGATTCAGAAATAGAGAAGACAACTGGAACAACCGTAGAAGGAAAAAGAGATCAAAGCAAGGAGCAAGAGAAGAACCTTCCGCCAACCCTCATAGAGATATTCAAGTAAAATCAAGAAGGGAATATGGTTGAGAGAGAAAGAGCTCCACCACTGCCTCCACCTAGAAGAACTCTGGGGAACTATGCCATGCAGCAAGGGCCAAGACATTTCTCTAGGATAGCAATGCCTGCCAACACTCGTCATTTAGAAATGAAGGCGGCCTTTCTCAATTCGATTAGTGCTAACCAGTTCACGGGAATAGATAATAAAGATCTATACACTCATCTCGCCACATTTTATGAGCTTGTTGGAACTATGGGGTTTGAAGAAGGTGATACCGAATATGCTTACCTGCGTTTGTTTCCTTTTTCATTGGAAAGTAAGGCAAAAGAATGGTTGAAATCCCACCCCAATCAGAGTCTGACAAGCTGGAATGATGTAGAGGAAAAAATTCTGCATAAATTTTTTCCACTGTCTCGTTTCATCAAGGCCAAGTCAGACATTTCCACATTAAGGCAAGTGTCAGAAGAAACATTCTGTGATGCTTGGGAACACTTCAAGGTGATGCTAAGAAGATGCCCAAACCATGGCCTGGAAGACATAGCACAACTGACTATATTTCACAATGGTCTGAAGCCTGCACCAAAATTATATTAGATACAGCAACTAGAGGTACCATGATGAATGTGGATGTAAAGCAAGCAACAAGAATCATTGATGCTCTAGCTTCTACAGACTATTAGGCCTAACATGACAGGAAAGTTGTTCAAAAGAAGGGAATGCTTGATCTTAGCACCTCTGATGCAGTCTTAGCTCAGAATAAGATCTTGACCCAACAGATGGAGGCAATCACAAAGTAATTATCAAAATTGTCTCGGCAACTACAAGTTGTGCAATCCTTTCTAAATCAAGGCCAAACTATGAAGTGTGACTTTTGTGGAGGTGACCACTCAAATGGACAATGCTCTTATCAAGTTAATCCTTCACAAGAATAGGTTCAATATATTGGAAATCAAGGTAGAAAAGATGGTTATTATGGAGATTATCAGAATAATGCAGCTCAAGGGTGGAGAAATAATCAAAGTCAAGGCTTTGGGTGGAAACAGGATGCTGGCCCATCCAACAGACAACCTCCCTACCAACAACAACAATTCTCTTTAACTCAAGATAGAACAACCAAGTTGGAAGATACTCTGGAAAAATTCATGCAAGCCTCTATGAATAATCAGAAGAATACAAAGGCATCCATCAGAAATCTTGAGACACAAGTTGGCCAGTTAGCCAAACAGCTAGTAGATCAACAAGGAAGCAAATTCTCAACCAACACCCAAACCAACCCCAAGGAGCACTACAAGTCAATTACAACAAGGAGTGGAAAGGTTGTGGGAGAAGGTATTGGTGATAAGCTGAATATTGAAGAGAGCGGAGTGGAAGAAGAGAAAAATGAAAGTGAGGGAGAAAAAGAAAAGAGTAGAGAAGAAAGTGAAAAGAGTGAGAAAAAGAGTGACAAACACAAAAAAGGTGAGAGTCAAATGAGAAGTCCCCCTGTGAGGGATATTCCTTACCCACATGCCCCCTCAAGGAAGGACAAGTATAGACAATTTTCAAGGTTTATGGATGTTCTAAAAAGGCTGCAGATTAACATTCCATTCACGGAAGCCCTGGAGCAAATGCCAACTTATGCCAGGTTCATGAAAGAGCTATTGACAAAGAAGAGAAGAATTCCTGATCAGGAAACAGTTGAACTGGAAGCTGGGTGCAGTGCCATCATTAAAAAAATCCTTGCCGCAGAAATCTGGAGATCCGGAAAGCTTCACCTTTCCTGTCACCATAGGAAATCTCACAATTAAAAGAGCATTAATGGATCTTGGAGCAAGCATCAATCTTATACCTCTCCCCATGCTTAAGAAGATTGGAGATGTTGAAGTGAGACCTACAAAGATGACTCTATAGCTAGCTGACAGGTCTATAAAATATTCATATGGGATTGTCGAAGATTTGATAGTGAAGGTTGACAAATTCTTATTCCTAGTAGATTTTGTGGTCATGGACATGGAGGAGGATGCTGAAGTCCCCTTAATTTTTAGGAAGACCATTCATGAAAATTACTAAGGTCATCATTGATGTTGATAAAGGGAAACTTAAGGTGTGTGCACAAGATGAAGAGGTGAGCTTTGATGTCTTTGAAGCTATGAAACATCCAAGTGGTGCAAACGAATGTTTTAGATTGGATGTTTTAGATGAAGTTTATTCTGAATAGGAAAAGAAGATCCATGCATTTGATCCTTTAATGAAAATTCTTGCCATTGATGAAATAGATAAAGGAGAAGAAAGAGAAGTGAAGATATGTTGGGAAAAGTTTGGAAAGGCGAGAAAAATTCCCAAGAACAGTGTCCAACGACAAAGAAAGCCTCATGGAGCAGTGAAGTTACAAGATCTTGAATCTCATAGAAGTTGGACTATAAATGAACAAAGGTTGAAGCATTATCTTGGTGGTGAGATTTGGAAACATAATCGTGGTTGCAGGAATGTTTTCGCTTGGGTGAGTCGGGAGTCGCCCGGGCAAATTTTGCAGAGAAAAAAAAAATGTTGAACTGCAACTCTCGCTCGGGCGAGGCTGATTTCGCCTGGGCGAAAATTGGAGGTGCTTACTGGAATGGTTTCACCTGGGCAAGTCGAGAGTCGCCTGGGCGAAAATTAAGGGTGTCCACTGGAGTATTTTCGTTCGAGCGAGAATGATCTCGCTTGGGCGAGGATTTTGACGACGTGAAGCTCACCTCGGCGAGTAGTGGCTCGCATGAGCAAAAATTTGGGGTGCCCACTGGAGTATTTTTGCCCGGCCGAGGCTGATCTCGCTCAGGCGAAATTTTTCGCCGAAAAAAAAATGTAGAATCCTAAAGGGTCACCCCCCTCACCCTTGTGAGCCAAATTTGCTCAATCTCTTTCAATCTTGAATTTTCACTGCATAAGCTTCTAGGTAAGTGTTCTTTGGTCTCAATTTCTCTTACCTAACCAATTTAGCTCTTATGTCGCATGGCCTAGGGACAAGCCTAATTTTCATGGGGGAGGTGGAGTAGGCACATCCACAGTTGTAGCAGAAGAACATCAGGATGCAGAATTGACACCGACTTTAATAGGATTATGAGGGGAGATTCCTGATAAAACATTTTTTTCTTTAATTAAATATTATAGTATGCTTGTGATTGAGTTTTCATTCAATATTCATTTTTGTTACTTTTATTTGTTATCTTTTTTATGTTTGATGTGTGGTACTTAGCTTAATTTTGTAGTTGAGTAGAAATTGGACTCATGATTGTTCTAAGTCAGATCAACTTATTATTGGAAAATTTTGAGGAGATTAGAATTTTTGAGTTAAGTTGAGTGGGTGATTGATGCATGAAAATTGAACAGGGTTATGACTAGAACAAGGCTTGATAAAAATTGAGGAATTAAAACCAATTACCTAAGTGAGTTGTGAATCCTTAAATAGTTAGGAGTTAAGAGTTCCACTGAGTATTGTATCAAGTTGATGTTGCCTGATTTTTTATGTTATTTTATGTCGCTAATGAAAACATGGAGATGATTAAGGCATTTTTGTATATAGACACTTTAACCCAGATCAAAAAAGCCAACCAGGTACAGTTTATAACCAATTCTTTTGATAACCCTTTAAGCTGAAATTTTCTTTGTTGTGCCCTAACCTTCAATTGATATATGATTTTCCACTCTTGTAGGATGCTTGAAGAAGGAAAACATAGGTGTAATTTTCATAATGGGAAGGGTTGATTTAGCTTTGAGATGTTGGTTATGTAAAGAAATGGGTTAGATAATTCACTCTTTATTCTATCAAAAAAAAAATTGAAAAAAAAAAAGAAAAATAAAACAAAAGAGTGAATTACTCCAAAAAAAAATGATGGTCGGATGAAATCAAGAGTTGGTAGATTAATTCTTTCCAAGAGAAATTTTGTCTCCCTGGTAGATATGTTCTCCTTGTCTGAAGTATGCATTTTGTTATTTGAAAAATCAATGTTCTTGATAGCCCATCCTCATTACAACCTTTAAAAGACCTTAAGATCAATGTTGATTGTGTGTTTGTGATTTGACTAAAAATGAAAGGCAACTTCGATTTTTTCAGAGTCAGTGGAAGTTGAGAGAGACACTACCCTATGAGATATTAAGAGAGAAATTCCTCAATTAGATTATCATGTCTTTGTTTGAGTTGTTTCTCTTATAGATTGATTATGTCTTTTTCCTGCTTTAATTTGACTTAGAATATCTGATATCTCTTATATTGAATTCTTGTTTTGAAAATGAATTTTGTGTGATGATTGAAATGAGTCTGATTTTGAGCAACCACTATTTTTGTTTTGGAATTTTTTATTTTTTTGTGTGTGAATCCAATTACTTTACTTGAGGACAAGCAAGATTCTAGGTTGGGAGAGTTGATAAGTACCAATTTTGAGTGTTTTTATACATGAGAAATATTGAGTACTTGTGGGTTTAAATGTTATTTAAAATAGTAATTACTCCCAATTTTAGAGATTTTGGATTTAAATTTATGTTTTGAGTCCTGAGTTAAAAGAAATCACTTAATCTCAATTATTATGAAATTTCAGGTATAAAAGAATGAAGAAAATGATAGATTAGAAGACTCATGAAGAAAAGAAATAAAAAGTTTAAAATAGAAAAAAAGCCCAAGTCACTTAACCTAGGCCCAAAACCAAGTTTAAAAGGAGATTTTTAGGGTTTTAGGAGACATCAAAATCTAGAGGACGGAGGCGGACGACTAGAATCAAGATTCTCTTGTTCTCTTGCAATCTTCCTTTCATTGGTTTGTAATGGCTGCTATGGGTAGCTAAATCTTCATATATTGGGATTGAATGTAATCTTTTCGAAACTCATTTTTATTTTGGGATCTTGATTTATAATATTCAGTTTCTATTCAGATTTGGTATTTCCATCTCATTCTTCATGCTTAATTTTATATTCTTTATAGAATCTTGTTTTTAATTCTTGAAAGCTAGTGGAAAGAGATTTTGAGTTTATGACCTAGAGGAAAATACGTAGTAATTTAGGATTATAGGAATAGGGTTTCGATTTACTGAATGCAATACATCGTTTCTTAATGCTGGGTAACTTATTAGATAGCCGAGGAATTCGCATATGAGAAGTTTCCTTATGAATCTCATATTTGAGGAATCAATTTGAGTGATTTTTATATGTGCATCAAGTTTGAATAGTCACAGTCATTACATTTCATGATTTACCAAAGTTACAAATGAGTGACATAGATGAGTTCAATCCCAGGGTGTTTCCCCAATTGTTTTAGAATATTTTTACTGCTTATTAACTTTATTCTTAAGTTGCATGTTCGTAGTACTTGTTAGTCAAACGAAACCTCCCATTAAAATTCAATTTGCTTATTGAGTAGTGATGCTAAAATTCTAAAATAGAACTGTTCCCTGAGGAATCAACATCTTTACTTAACTCACTATATTACTTGTGACTCGGTACACTTGCCGAAAAAAGTCTTAACAGGAATCCTGATATCTATGGATTCCTTGAGTCACAAAGCATACAAATGTCTGGAAATAAAAGGTTGGAATGCCAAACTTATATACAGAAATGGATTGGAGAATCCTGAAAGAGCATTTATTTTGCCCCAATTATTCAATCGTAAGTTACTAATCTTTATATTTTTTATTTCAAGTAATTTAGAGAACATCAATAATGGATTCATTATTTTAGGAGCCATTGGAAACTAATGGTTGTTTGTCCTTTCGATAACACTGTGGTCTGCTTCTGTTCACTGCATAAGAAGACAACTAATGACTTCAAACAGTGGTACAAATGTATGATTTAATTTACCTTATAAAATATTGATCTTGTTTGTATAATATGCAAGTTATTACTAATCATCTCTGATTTTAGTGCAATTAATGTTATTAATGTACTTGGCGGTAGATCTATATGCCCATCCCATACCCTACGTTGGGTGCAGCCTAAGGTATTTTTATTCGTAATTGAACCTATTAAATTCGTTGTTGACTTGTTTAATGAATTAACTTTGATAAAATTGTAGTGTAGCAAACAAAAAGGAAGTTGGGAATGTGGCTACTACGTCATGCATTGGATGAAGACCATAGTCCAAGCCCATATCACCGACTCTTGGAAACATGTATGAAAGTCTTCAAATTAGATAAAATTATGATGAGCATATGAAGATAACTACTAACACAATTATTCTATTTCGGAAGTTCATAGATCCAAACCCAATTGAACACAAGTACATAGAAGATATTCAGACAGAATGGGCAACTTACTTCATTGAGAAGAGAAATGAAATCTTATAGTAAACTTGTAATAAGTATAGTATAATGTATAGTAATATTTGTCTAACTTGTAGTATATTGTAACAAGTTTTTAGTGTATGAATATATAGACATATATAATTGTTGTGTTTGTGGAAAATTGAATTTTGAATTGAGTATGTGTTGAATTGGAGATATTGGATTTTGAATTTCGGTTTTGGTAGCAGCAATTGAATTTTGGATGTGCAGCAGCTGTTTAATTTTGGTATTAGGCAGCAACGAATAACTGTTGCCATTTAAAAAAAAAAATTGGCACATAGCAGGGCGGTTGTAGAGAGAACCGCACTAGTATGTGCCATTTTTTAACGCGGTTTCTGAAGAATCGCAGTGGTATGTTATACTTCTCATCGCGATTGTACAACCGCGTTGGTATCTTCAGTACTTTTTATCGTGGTTACATCCATCGCAGTTGTGCAACCGCGCTTGTAAGCCTTATACAACCATGATTAAATGTCTTGTTTCTACTAGTGTATGCTAATGAGAGAAAATGGCATAAACTACTTTTTCATCTATCTAATTCTTTGAAAGGGTAGATCATTGTTAATGAGTTTCTCTAATTCAGTGAAATATAATCAATCTATGACTAACTTTTAACATTTTTCATATATTAAAATTGAACTTAAATATAACAATATCTACAAATGTGGATAAAATTATTTGGGATATTTGAAACTATAGAAATAGAGTGATTTTCGATTAAGAAAAGGTTCATATAAAAGAGTCTGGTGCATGACACTAATGAACACCTGGCTATGGCTGAAATATAAAAAATCAAGTATAATTTAGAAGTTCATAGATCCAAACCCAATTGAACACAAGTACATAGAAGATATTCAGACAGAATGGGCAACTTACTTCATTGAGAAGAGAAATGAAATCTTATAGTAAACTTGTAATAAGTATAGTATAATGTATAGTAATATTTGTCTAACTTGTAGTATATTGTAACAAGTTTTTAGTGTATGAATATATAGACATATATAATTGTTGTGTTTGTGGAAAATTGAATTTTGAATTGAGTATGTGTTGAATTGGAGATATTGGATTTTGAATTTCGGTTTTGGTAGCAGCAATTGAATTTTGGATGTGCAGCAGCTGTTTAATTTTGGTATTAGGCAGCAACGAATAACTGTTGCCATTTAAAAAAAAAAATTGGCACATAGCAGGGCGGTTGTAGAGAGAACCGCACTAGTATGTGCCATTTTTTAACGCGGTTTCTGAAGAATCGCAGTGGTATGTTATACTTCTCATCGCGATTGTACAACCGCGTTGGTATCTTCAGTACTTTTTATCGTGGTTACATCCATCGCAGTTGTGCAACCGCGCTTGTAAGCCTTATACAACCATGATTAAATGTCTTGTTTCTACTAGTGTATGCTAATGAGAGAAAATGGCATAAACTACTTTTTCATCTATCTAATTCTTTGAAAGGGTAGATCATTGTTAATGAGTTTCTCTAATTCAGTGAAATATAATCAATCTATGACTAACTTTTAACATTTTTCATATATTAAAATTGAACTTAAATATAACAATATCTACAAATGTGGATAAAATTATTTGGGATATTTGAAACTATAGAAATAGAGTGATTTTCGATTAAGAAAAGGTTCATATAAAAGAGTCTGGTGCATGACACTAATGAACACTTGGCTATGGCTGAAATATAAAAAATCAAGTAGAATTTAGAAGTTCATAGATCCAAACCCAATTGAACACAAGTACATAGAAGATATTCAGACAGAATGAGCAACTTACTTCATTGAGAAGAGAAATGAAATCTTATAGTAAACTTGTAATAAGTATAGTATAATGTATAGTATTATTTGTCTAACTTGTAGTATATTGTAACAAGTTTCTAGTGTATGCATATATAGACATATATAATTGTTGTGTTTGTGTAAAGTTGAATTTTGAATTGAGTATGTGTTGAATTGGAGATATTGGATTTTGAATTTCGGTTTTGGTAGCAGCAATTGAATTTTGGATGTGCAGCAGCTGTTTAATTTTGGTATTAGGCAGCAACGAATAACTGTTGCCATTTAAAAAAAAAAATTGGCACATAGCAGGGCGGTTGTAGAGAGAACCGCACTAGTATGTGCCATTTTTTAACGCGGTTTCTGAAGAATCGCAGTGGTATGTTATACTTCTCATCGCGATTGTACAACCGCGTTGGTATCTTCAGTACTTTTTATCGTGGTTACATCCATCGCAGTTGTGCAACCGCGCTTGTAAGCCTTATACAACCATGATTAAATGTCTTGTTTCTACTAGTGTATGCTAATGAGAGAAAATGGCATAAACTACTTTTTCATCTATCTAATTCTTTGAAAGGGTAGATCATTGTTAATGAGTTTCTCTAATTCAGTGAAATATAATCAATCTATGACTAACTTTTAACATTTTTCATATATTAAAATTGAACTTAAATATAACAATATCTACAAATGTGGATAAAATTATTTGGGATATTTGAAACTATAGAAATAGAGTGATTTTCGATTAAGAAAAGGTTCATATAAAAGAGTCTGGTGCATGAAACTAATGAACACCTAGCTATGGCTGAAATATAAAAAATCAAGTATAATTTTGTCCTAATCTATATCCTGTAAAGCACTAAAATAAAGAAAACTGCTTATTATGTATGATTTGGTATGAGTTGATTTGAAGGTTTGACAGCAAAACTTATGTAATTTTTTAATAGTGTAATGTATACAATTTTTAGGTAGCTACACTTTTTTTGTCCATTGATATATCTGTTAAGGTTAGGCTTTTGGATTAATAGCCCAAGGATTTGGCACCTAAAAGGGTGATTACATCATATAGGTTGTAACATGGGAAGGGGGAGTTAGTCTACAAGGTATCTTGATTTCTCTACTAATTGGGGGAGCATGATAAGTCTGCTACAAACCCAAAGAATAAATACGTTGAAAGAGGAAGCAAGGAAAGAAATAAAGTGAAACATAAGGGCAGCATCTAAGAAAGGCCTTATAAAGAATGATTAAAGCACAACAACATACCAGAAAAAAAGGAATCAAATCAAGTATACTAAATGTAGTTGAAGGAGAACATAGAACCAAAATCCACGGTAAACCAGAATTTATCAAATTGAAGTCCTGCGATAAGATGTTTGTGTCCATTGCAAGGGCTAAAACTATTATGCTTGCAAATAGGGTGTGGGACCTTATATCAAAATTTTTAACTTTGTAAGATGAGGCAAATAAATGGAGTATAACAAGTTTTGTTGTTGCAAATTCTGCTATTCAATTTTTTATATAAAGCAGATTAGTTAGAGATTATATGGTTGAAAAAAAAATTGAAAAAAATCAGCAAATACAAGGATATAATGCGTAAACAGAGAACTAGGTTTAAATGGATCACACATGATTTTAAAGTCTTAATTACGAAATTTTGGAGATAGCAAAAACATTCTAACAAATATCACAGTTGCAATGACAATACAGGGCCACAAACTTCAAAATCCTTAAAAATTAAAATCTAAATGTATAAAATTGTAATTGCAAATCAAGACAGGAATTGAAAAATTCAAAAAAATTAAAATGATGAAAAGGGGAGGATGTGGTTCGTGTTTACCTGAAGATATGTATGTTGTGCAATCTTACCCTTCCACAAACCTTCAAAGACTGAGATAATGTTCTCTTCAATTAGAGTTGAAATGAAGCATACCCCTCAGACTTGACTTCTATCTCTTAGGTTCTCTTCTTTTGTTCTTTTGAGAAAAACCTTCCAACACTCTAGAATCTTATTCTAATCCATTTCAACACGCATTGCTCCTATCAAAGAAAAAGCATATCTTAGTTTTCTTTACAACTTTTGCAATAAGTATCATTCCTTTACTTAGTCAATCATTTTCTGTTGTTGGCCCACTTGTTTCTTTGTATTCTTATTACTATTAAGGTGCAACACCTGAATTCCACTCTTCTAAGCAAACTTTCATCTAGTCTTTTGAATAAAAAAATTGTTAAAATTCATTCTGCCGTTCTTATCATAAAAGTTAACTATCAATAAGATTAATAAATATTTCGTTCAAATAATGTAATTATTAAAAATGTTACAACACGGATTATATTCACTTTCAAAGCTGTTAACACATATAATATATGCATAATTATTACGCTTCCAATCGTCGACATTACAATGAATTTGCTAACATAATTTACAATTTCTATTCCAATCTCGTACCTATATAATTTTCAAATTTCTAGATTACAATCTGATTTCATTCATATATTTAACCAACAACCCTCATCAATTAATATATCACAAATACAAGAAACCAATTCATGAAATAGCTTAGATATAAATGAAAAAGGGGAGGAAAAATAAAAGTAAAATTTCTTATTCCGATCATTAAGTGTTAGCTTAAGTCATTGACGTTTCTTTTAAAGCACCAGTATAGAACATCCAATTACCTGACTAAACCATGATAGTTTAACCAAATGTAGCAAACTATCATGTTGGAGTCACGTATGAAAAAATATCAAAGATGGTTTAGCAATAATAACATCGTCACACACTTCCATAAGCACATAGTCTCTTCATCAACTATCTCCTATTTTATTTTTTTCTCAAGTACAATTGCCTAAATTTAATCGATCTCAATTGAATTTAAATTTGGCGTGTCATCATTTTAGTAAAAAGATGAAAAAAAATGTTCAAATAATTTGTTTTGGTAATATCATACTAACATGTGGCTTTTACTTAGTTATTTAAAATCAAATTTGCATTCTTAACAATGAAGAAATATCTTATTATAATTTTCTGTTAAAAAGGTGAGTTTAAACTATTTACGGTTCATGATAATTTTATATTGTATTTCATGATAATTTTATATTGTATTTCTTTCATTTGTTATCAGTTATTTTATTTTTCAATTAAGTCATTTTCTTCCAAGAATCTTTTGGCTCTAGTTAAATTTTGTTTCTCTAATTTTTCGTGTTCTTATTTATTTTCTCTCCGAAAGAGTTAGTCCTATAATTTGTAATGTTGTTTGCTACTATAATCTTATTATTTAAATTATTTGAAAAGTTATAAATAATGAGATTTAAAAAACTTATTCTCTTTTAGATGATAATTCATTTGGTTCAATGAAATATTTAAACGGCACGTAAAATATCTTCTAACTCTATGCAAAATAATATAACCTATCTTTTCAATTTGAAGATTTTCAATGTTCAGATTTTAAATTCAAAAGATGTTGATTTATGTATGGTATAAGTTGAGGTTAATCTTGATGATGATGCAAAAGATTGTTCCGGTCATGTTGGAAGTGGTGTCATCTTCACTTGTAGTTTAACTCCTTCGAGGTTGGCTCTTTCATCTTATGACTAGTTTATCATTAGTTCTTACATCCAACATTATACAATTTTTCAAAGAATGTGCATACAAAGTTTTTCATAAGAAAACTAATATCAATTATGTGATTTTATCTTTATGACAGAAATTTAAATTGTTAGAAAAAATAAATATTAATTATTTGATTTTGTCTTTATGACAGAATTAAATTATCATCAATTCTGTTTATTTTGTTTTTTATGACATTATCTTATTAAAATATTTTTATTTTGTTTTATTTCTTTAGCTATATCCAAGACGAGTATATTACTTTTTTATATATTCAGTTCTTTGTTTTTGATCTTATAGAAAAACAAAGAGAATGTTTTCATTCTCATATCTTTTGTTCAATTTTGTTTATCTCTTTATTTTATAATATGATATTTTATTTTTTTCGCAATATGGTATCAAAGTCTATCCTAACAAGATTGGTGGGCCTATTGGGCCATCCTTAAATATATAGTTTCGCACATGAGTTGAGTAGTCTCGGGATGCGATGGGTTTCGTGGAGATCTCACATCGATTACATAAGGCTTTTCAATAGTTTATAAGTGAGTCCAAACCTCACCTTAAAAGTCAATTTTGTAAGGTTGAGATAGACTTAAAGTTCACTTCTTAATATGGTAAAAGAGCATTGATCTTAGAGTTCTGATTGTTACATTTACTTATGGCTAGCATTGTTGATCTCTCACAAGATTCCTTGTCATATTTGAATATGATTTGTTCTCTCCATACACAAAGAGACAGAGACAAATTTTTAGTAATGAGTCCAAAGTAAAGATTGATACTAGCAAAAGAAGTCACGGAAGACGATGAGGCCTATGTGTTAACATCCAATTTAGTCCAGCCAAAAACAATTAAAAAAATAAAAATAAATAAAATAAAAAAGAGAAAAATATTTCTAACCCATTCTCATAAAATTTAGGATTGAATTTTATAATCTTTTGTTTTATTTTTGTTTTCATTTTAGAAGGGAAAATATAAAAATAATATATATATATATATATATATACACACACATTTTCATTTACTTCTTAAAAAAAAATCATTTAGTTTATGTCTAGATATTATTGTTTTTCTCCTATTTTTCAAGAGAGGAAAAAAAATAAAAAATAAATAGAATTTTGTATTTTCATGTACTAGTATATACATTATCATTTTAGAAAAATAAAAATATGTTTTATGTGCTCTGTTATTCAAAATAAAATAAGAAGTGTTTTGTCTCATTTTATTTTTATATAAAAAGTTTTAAAAATAAAAATAATAATAATAGTAGGTTGAGTTGTTCTAAATTTAATTTTAAAAAAGATATTTGACTAGATCTATCCCATTAATGTTTTAAATAAAAATAATTGATCTGTTTTTCATTTTTCTCTTATTTGGATCAATTTTGTTACACAGTCACTGTTTTGCTAATTATAACTTATTTTTTATTATTCATGTTCTCTGTTGGGTCAAGCCCATATTTTATTTATACACCCACATTTTTTCCTACTCACCTCTTACCATACATTTGGGCTTGGGTCACATAATACATTTGTATGTTATTTGGAATTAGGTAAAAGTTATTTTAATTAATATATTTTTTTGGAGATTATTTGAAAATTAATTTAAAATTGATTTGATTAGGGTTTCTATTATTCAAAATTGATTGGTAATTAATTGGATTGATTATAAATTGAATAAAAGGAAAACTTGGAATAATGTCTAACTATTTTAAGAAAAATCCTTTTTCCAATTTAAATTATTCTGCTTAACTGCAAATAATTTTAATTAATAAAATTAATTTTTTAGTTCTCCTTAATAAAGAGCATTAAATTAGAAAGGAAATTAGGAATATGAAAAAGAAATAATTTATTTTTCAAGGAGGAGGTTACACTACACTCGTACATACACCTACAAGCTTATATATACATATAACATTATAGCAAACTGACGAGACGAACAAAATCACACATGAAAATTACACTCTCAAAAGTCTTTTTTTAGAAATATATAAATTATGTTTATTCTACTCTGTCTATATTTGTGCTCGTTACAATTTGTATATTGATATATAATTATGAGTAATGTTACATTGACACTACCACGTGGCATACTCCCAGTTGACACCGCTGATGTGGCAAAAATAATATTATTTTAAGCCAGCGTGTAAGCCAGCGTGGCAGTGTCTTAAAAGCTTCAAAATTTGAAAAGGATGTATACGTTCCTGCTCTCTCAGTCTCCATCTCTAAAAAATAAACCTTTTCTCTCTCAAACTCCCGGCTCCTCTCAGATTTCCGGTCTCAGCCTTCCTCCTCCTCTTAGTGGTCGTCGTCCTCTCAGCCTTCCTGCTCCTCTCAGTGTTATACCTCTCAAAGATTCGCCTCCTCTCAGAAGCCCTAACGCACTCCGCCTCCTCTCATTCGAAAGGTGTCTCGTTCACTCTCTCAGTCTCGTCTCCACTCTCGTTGGTCTCCACTCTCGCTCTGTGCCTGTCGTTGTCGTTCACTCTCGCTTTCGCTCAGCTCCGCCTCGTCTGAGTCTCTGCCCTAAAAAAGGTTCGATTTTTATTTGGTTTTCGTTTGAAAAACGTGTAAAGGTTGCTCTTTTCAGTGATTGCTCATGCAAAAGGATGATTTTTTTTTGTTGAATGATTTGCGTGTAAAGTTTTGGTTTTTATGTGATTTTTTGATGGAAAAGGAAGTCTTTTTGCGATTAGGGTTTGATTTTACTATTTTGTTCTGGATCTGAAAAGGTTTTTGCATTTACGGTTTGATTTGTTTTGGTTTGGAAGTAAAGTTTGTTCTTTTATGTCATTTACGACTTCGTTATTGGTTCTTGGTGGAGTAAAGAACGTCTTTTGTAAGTTTTTTAGGGTTGTATTGGTGTAATCTGTTTGTTTTGGCAACTGTTGAAGATGTCTGAGTTGAGTCGCCATGCCATGAACTAAGTTGTCCCCTCGTCAATACATTGGTAACAACTGATGTTCTGTAAAACTAAGTGGTTGAGTATACAGAACATCATTTGTTACCCATGTATTGACGAGGGGACACCTGAGTTCATGGCATGACGACTGAGGATCAGATGTTGCTTGAGTCGCCAAAGGTTGCTCTATGGTGTCCCCTCGTAAAAGCAGTGGTAACCGCTTATTAATGTTTGAATGTGTATGTTTCTTGTGTGTATGGTGTTGTAACCTGACAAATTGTCATTGATTGGTTACCCCTACTTGAACGACCGGACACCTAAGTACAAGTTTTAGCGAGTGATGAACAAATGTGTGTTTAGTCGCAAACACTTGCACTAGGTGTCCCCTCATTAAAGAAAGGGGTAACCAGTGATTAATGCAGAGTTAGAACCATTTTTAATGAATTGGATGTTTTGCATAGGTTATTGAGTGTAATTTACTACAATGGCTGGAAAGGGAAAAGCTGTTATGAACAGAAATGTTGAATCTAATGTAAGTTAATTTGAATCGTGGTTTTTTTATGAATATGTTCGACGTGTGATTATGGTAACACCATTATTTTATAAATTACTTCCAGATTAGACTCGGGCATAGGGTTGACACCCACACTGTTGTACGAGTAAACAACACAATGGGTGCCCTGCAGAAACAACAATTGGAAAGGACCCCATTTCGGTGGATGTTGTTGATGGAAGAGCCACTCAAGATTTGCAGTGTGTTGCTGCTTGAGTTGGTTAGCAGATGGTCTGTTGAGAACAAGAGCTTCCGCATCAGGGAGCATTTGGTGCCGTTCAATTTTTTTGATGTGTGTTGCTTTGGGTTTTTCTGTTAGGCGAGAAAAAGTTTGTTTTGATTCGTGTACAACTGGGTTGGTTAACAATTTGTTTGGTAATGAGGAAATCACAATTGAGAAGATTGTTCTGAAATTAGAAGAGGAAGATAATGTTGATAATTATTGTAGATTGTATATTTTGCTTTTGTTTTCAGTTTTTTACTTTCCTTGCACCTCTAGGACAGTTACTACATTTCCTTTTAGTTTATTAGATAATTTACAGTCCTTACACCTGTGGAATTGGTGTGAGGCTGTTCATTCTTTACTTGTGAAGAGCTTGGACAGAGCTTCCACTCAGTTCCGTCAACAAAAGAATATCGGCGGCCTACACTTGGCCGTTTTGGGTAGCTGTGTTGCAGGTATTTGTTTGGTTGAATTTAAATTATGTATACTATATTCAGAATTTGGAAGTTAAAAACTTGTTTTGCTAATTGGTTTATTTATTCTTGTTGAGAAGTTGTGGGTTGTGCAACATGTGGGAATAGGACACAGTTCTCTATTCCCACGTATTTGGGACTGGCCATCCATAAAGACTCTGAGATATTCATCACAAATACATAAGTTTTTTATAAATAATAAGGTAATGGTCATTCTATCAATTGTTTACATTATCTGTTTGATGATTTTTTGACAATAATTGTATACTTTTGTGTAGATTGTATGGGACTGGACATTGACAGAGGAAGAGGAGAGGATGGACATTGTGCGTGAAGCACTTGAATGTGTTCACCCTTGTGATGAAGTGGGCATTGAGGAGGACGTCGAGGATAACAATTGTAATTACGGGGCAAAAGTTGCAGCCATTATACAAAAGATTGAGTCAAATACAGTGCTTATTACTGAACTCTCACACCAAGTTAGCCTGCTACGACAACAAATGTGCAATGCCCCAAGTAAAACGGTCCAGCGGCCATCATCCTCTTCCTCCATTCCTCGAAGGAGTAGATCAAGGACTCCAATCAGGAGTCCTCTAACTACAAAGAGTACCCAGACGAGTCCCTCACCAAACAGTCCTCATGTCAGTCTCAGTCCTAAGAGTCTAGAACAAACTACCCCCCAAAATAGTACAAAGATTCCCCAACAGACTCCTCCAGAGCAGACTCCCCCAGAGCAGACTCCCCCCAAGAGTAGACTCCTCCATCAAAGACTTCCCCAACAACGTCTCCCGCAACAAAGACTCCCCTACGAACGTCTCCCACAGAAAAGACTCCCACAAGGAGTACCGTTGAGCCAAAGGGTGGTGTCAACACCCGATTTTGTCCGGGTAATCTTTTAAATTAAAGCATAATGATAAAAATAAAAAGAAATAAAAATCAATAATAACATAAAATATATTTATCAGTTTAAGTATTCTTGAAATAATAATAATGATAAAAAATTAAATAAAATTTGAACTTTTCCATTAAAAAAAAAAAGACTCAAAAAGAAAAGGTGGTGATTTTACAAAATAAAGTAAAATAAAATAAATAATTAATAAAAAAAACGAAAATAATAAGAAAATAACAA